>TBL_comb47_HYPODRAFT_10005356_pt1 | contig 14312 bp, 10 predicted proteins | sample TroBogypolimnion_40_FD_10682 | JGI IMG/M metagenome (IMG submission 10682)
CCCACATAATCCATCGTATCAATAAGCGTTTTACCTGCATCGACGTCTGCAGACCAGGTATTTTTATTGTAGATCACATAGTTTTTGGAGGCTACATAATCTGGGGTTAAATATCGGACGCCACCAGTGATTGTTTCTCCAACAGGTGCGAACTGGTTGGATACCTTAACTTTCAGATTGACCTTATTGAACCATACAGCTATTCTTGGATCGTTAAAATCTAAAAGAACATCCCTGAAACCAGCGCAAAGTTGAATCCGGTCAAAATTACTGTGTGATTGATCCTGTGCAACATTTGCAGGCCATGAATCACCGGGACTATTCCCAATATATCCCATGGTTGCATCATCATCATTTGAAGTAAAAATCGGGTATTGGGTTGGATTACCGGTTATCTCTTCAATCCCGGCTTTGGCTATGGCAGGAAGTTTGGAAGAGATTCGCATATAGAACCTCAATAACAGGGAATTGGCCATTTTTCTCCATTTTGCCGGATTCCCGCCATAAATCAGGTCAGCACTGTTATTTATTTGCGAATAGGCATCTGCCGATTTTGAAAGCAGTGTATTGGCTGCTTTAAGGTCGGCAATGATGCCTGTGAAAATTGTCTCCTGGGAATCAAAAACAGGAAACAGGTCCCCTTGACCTCCGGCTGACGCATTGACTGCTGCAGTGTACGGCGCATCACCCCAGCCGGATGTGATAAAACCATAGTTGAAGGCTTTCAAAACGAGTGCAACTCCTTGATGAAATTCCATCCCTTCGGCTTTCGACCTGTCATAGAGATGATATACATTCCGCAAAGTGCTGTAATAGCCAGACCATGAGCGACCACTGATCCAATCGAAATTGTTCAGGGATGAACCCCAGCCGCTTTTTTGGACATAAGACATTGTTCCTGCCATGTCGCCTTCATAATTGAAGTCAAGATAGGGCAGTGCCGTTTCGGTAATGACAGTTGGAACCTCGAAGTTTGGGTTTACAGTCGTTGGATCTACGGCGTTCGGGTTCACATTTAACTCAGTAAGATCTTTGCAAGAGGCAAACGCTACCAGTATCAGAACCAGAAATAAATTATATGGAGCTTTCATAAATTTCATAATTATATCAATTTTAATGTTAGAAACTTATATTCAACTTGATACCTACTGGGATCGACCATGGAGTAACGTTGAATCGTTCAATACCTTGTTTAAACATACTACCGCCAGGTCCGGTAACACCAGACTCAGGTTGGAAAGCCATTTCAGGGTCAATACCGATCTTGGCTTTTGTCCATAATATGATATTACGGCTGTAAAGGGCTACTGAAGCACTCTGAATCCCGAGTGATTTCAGGGATGGAAGCTTATATGAAATAGAAATATCCCTAAGTTTAATAAAGTCAGCATCGAACATTGCAGTTTGGGTGTAACTCCAACCGTACATATCACTAAACCGATCCATAGGGGTATTCAGGAATTCCTGATCAGCTATGAATTTGCCATTGGCATCATAACTACCACTCACTCCGGGAATAAATACACCATCATGGAGTGTAATTCCCCCCTCTTCATATGGCAATCCCCCCTGCGCCTGAGTGGCTCCACCTACAACAGGGTAATTCGTCCCATTTTGATTAAACAGGTTTGCATTTGCTTTTAACCAGGTGGCCATATCAACACCTGCAGGTACCTTGATCATTAAATTGCCAATCCGGTTGCCATGCAGGTCAGATTCCCCGTAACGTAAAGTCTGAGAAACAAACTGACCGCCCTTTCTCCAATCAAGACTGGCACTGAATGTCCAATTCTTATAGGAAACAGAAGTCTGAAGTCCAACAGTAAAGTCCGGGTTGAAGTTCCCGATGACCGGAGCAACCCGTTTACCATTAACTTCCTTTGTATTGTCACTTTGATCCCATCCGTCACCATCAAGAAGTGGCCATCCATAGTAAGGTGAAGTTTTATCCGTAACACGTAAATATCTGGTATCGATGATGTTTCCGATATCTTCACCTACCCACGTTTCTGCACCACCTTTTGCATCATCCCAAAGTACGATATGGGTAAAGCCCTGAGAAAGTTCTTCAACCTTTGTCCGGTTTCTGGAATAGATTAGATTCAAATCCCAGTTCAGATCTTTGGTCCTGATGGGTGTTCCGCCTAGACTAAGTTCAACTCCCTTACTCGAAATCAAACCTGCATTGATTTGTTTGGTGCTACTTCCTGAAGATGGAGCAAGGTTAACACCAAGAATCTGGTTCTTGTTCTCAGAAGTATAGTAGGTTCCTTCAAACTTGATACGGTTGTCATATAATCCAAGATCAAGTCCTACCTCCTTGGAAGTTTTAATTTCCGGCTTTAAATTGGCCAATAATAATGAGCCACTTGTTGAAAGTTGTGTCTGATCACCCCATGATCCAACATTGACCATAGAAGGCATTAAGGAGTAAGGATTTGTATCGTTACCAACCTGTGCAATACCCCCTCTTACCTTTATAAGAGAAACATTTGTACCAAGGTCAATAATGTGATTCGCCAGTACACTTAGAGATGCTGATGGATAAAAATAGGAGCGGCTCTCTTTTGGTAAAGTACTCGACCAATCATTTCTGGCTGTAAGATCAAGGTAAGCAATATCTTTGTAACCAACCGAACCTAAAGCATAAAGACTATAAATTCCTTTCTGGCTAACCCCTGAGCCTACCAGGATATTGCTTGGTGTCATATTGCCCACATTAAAGATGCCAGGAAGGATTAATCCGGTACCGCCATTCTTTCCTTGAATTGAACTATTTTCAGAATATTGATACATGGCATTTCCACCACCGGAAGCAGTAAAGTTGAAATCAGTGAGTTTCTTGGTATAGGTAATGAGGAAATCGGTATTGTGCTCTTTCCTGTACATATTGATTAAACCATAGAGTCCATTCGGTTCACCGGTATAACTTTTTGAGATCTTCGTATCACGGAATTCATGGAAAGTATCCAGTGCATAACGGACATAAACCGAAAGTTCAGGAAGTATCTGATATTCTAATTTAACATTTCCGTAAAGACGATCTCTTCTGAATCCATTGTTGACTTCATTGGCAAGAAAGAATGGGTTATTATTGTATCCGCCTCTTGCACCTGTTGCCGGGTTATTAAGCGTATAAGGACCATTTTGCTGCAATCCCACTTTGCCTTTTTCCCAGTAATCCTTTAATGAAAGCATGTCTATGGAAGTATTGGTCTCGTAGAAAGCCTGCATCGGGTTTGTACCCCTGTTACCAGCCGGACGGTTTTTCGCACCTGAAGAGGTGAAATTGATGTTTGAGCTTACTTTAAATTTATCATTCAATTTTAAAGTAGAGTTCAGTGAGATTGAATTTTTATGCAAATCATCATTTGGAATCAGACCTTTGTTCTCCATGTTATCAAACGACAACCTGTAATTCACACGGTCTGTTTCATCAGCAAATTCGATGTTATTTGTCGTTGTATAACCTGTTTGAAAAAAGTTCTTTGCATTATTGGGATGACTGACCAACGGAGTTGCTGTAAGAACGCCATCAGCATTGTAATATGGCCACTGATAAGCCATCGTTCCCTTATCCAATTGTGGACCGGCCCAGTTAGATTCTGATGGATTAATCAACATATAATCCAATCCGTTTGCAGGTCTGTTATCCTGCGTATAAGGACGTTTGCCATAAGCCATTCCATTGTCCATGGCAAGAAACTTATATGGAGTTTCAATAACGGTGTTTGATGTTATGGTGATGCCCAGGCCTTTCTTTTTCTTTCCGGTTTTGGTCGTAATCAGCACGACGCCGTTACCTGCCCTGGAGCCATAAAGAGCAGCAGCACTTGGCCCTTTCAATACAGATACTGATTCAATGTCATCAGCGTTAAGGTCTCCAATCGCATTACCGTAGTCAGCCCTGTTGTCATTTCCGATTTGGGTAACATTATTTAATGTATTATTCATCGGAATACCGTCAACAACAAAAAGTGGCTGATTGTCACTCGTTAACGATGAAGCACCACGAATAACCATACTTACCGACGAACCAGCACCCCCTGTTGAACTGATGCTTACTCCGGCAATTTTACCAGCCATGGAATTCAAAACATTGTTTTGGGCTACTTTCTTCAATTCGTCACCTTTCACCTCAGCGACAGAATAACCGAGAGATTTTTTCTCCCTTGAAATTCCTAACGCAGTTACAACGACCTCTTTAACATCGATGCTCGACGATTTGAGTATGACTTCAAATGTTGACTTCCCGGTTAAAGGAACCTCTTTGCTCTCCATTCCTACAAATGAAACCACAAGTACAGATTGTGCATTGGGAGCGGTGATGTTGAATTTCCCATCCATATCGGTAACAACCCCTTGTGTTGTCCCCTTGATTACGATTGTGGCTCCCGGAAGAAATTCCCCTGTCGTGCTCTTAACAAACCCGCTAACTTTGGTTTGGGCGAAAGCCGTACTTCCAAGAAGCGCAAACATACTAAGAAGGATCATTTGCAGGATCTTTCTCTTCATAATCAGATAAATCTTTCTTTTCATAGATAATTAATTTTTGTATTCGTAAAAAATCAATTCGATAATTCCGTATTCATTTGGCACCACATTTTTAAAGGGGCTCTATTTTACAAAGGTTGATTAATAAAATAGGGGATATTTATAGAATTTTATTCAAATTACATCAAATATTAACATTTATTTACATACTAAACCGATTTAAGTGTTTTTGTAGTTAAAATACAATTACAAAAATGTTAAAATTCCATAACATTAAACTGTATCAAATCGTATTGATGTTGACAGATATTAACAAATTCAACATAAAAAATTGCTATTATTTTATTTTTTCTATATAACTAATGGGTATTCGATAAAAAATACCATTAATCGAAATTGTTATAGTTATCTGGTAAAGACAAAATATTAGTGTCTGCACAATAACCATATCCTTGTGCAATTCCTGCACAACCGATCCTGAATCAAAAAATTGACATGGTCAATATTCCGTGTGAACCTGATAATAATTTGGTCTTTTTTGTGGAGTGCAATTATGAAATTCGCCCCATCTATGCCAGTTGTTCAAAATGGCAAAACTTGTCAATTCTCAATTCTAATAATTATTGAAATGAAACACCAATACAAACCGTTGCTTCTCCTTTCGATGATGTTTTTTATGGTTGGAGCACTTTTCTGCATGAACGACATTCTTTTGCCATCTCTGATCACCCATTTTAAGTTAAATTATACTCAGGCAACAATGATCCAATTCACTTTCTACCTGACCTATATTATTTTTCCGATCCCAATCGCCTGGATGATCCATCGGTATGGTTACAAGATCAGTCTATTAACAGCAGTGGTGACCTGTGCCGTCGGATGTGTTTTTTTCTTTCCTGCCAAAATTTTCAATTCTTATCCACTGGTGCTGATGGCAATTTTTATCATCTCCACCGGCCTTACAATTATCAATGTGGCCGCTAATCCATTTGCCTCTTTGTTGGGAGACCCTGAAGGCGCACATATGCGGATCAATTTTGTCCAGGTTTTCTCCCGTGTGGGTTATGCAGTGACACCTGCCGTAGCAACAACTTTGATCTATACACAACTGGGTGAAATCAGGTATCATTTTCCCTATTTGCTGATCGCGATAGCATTACTTGTCATTGCAGTATTGATGTTTTTTTCAAATCTTCCTTCGATGAAACCAGAAGACGATGATTTGTTTACGCTTAAGGGGATCCTTCGTGAAGGTTATTCTCATCGTCATTTGTTTTATGGCCTGTTTGCAATGTTTTTCTACATGGGCGCTGAGGCATGTACCTGCGGCTTCTTTATTCCTTATCTGAAATCTGTGCTGCATTTTACTGACCAGAAAGCAGCAGGTTTCCTTACGCTATACTATATATTTACCGCCGTTATGGGAATCCTTGCGGTATTTATGCTGAGGTACATCAAAGCACATCTACTGGTTGGCTTTTTCGGTATTGGGATGGTTGTCCTTTACCTGATTTCCATCCTGTTCAACACGGGATATAATGAATATGTTTTATCCGGGCTGGGGATCTTCCTTTCTGTGATGTTTCCAACAATTTTCAGTCTGGCCATTGAAGGGATCGGCTCATTTACAGGGAAAGGTTCTGCGCTTCTCAATTTTGCCATTATTGGAGGATCAATCTTCCCACCCTTACAAGGAATGATTGCCGACCATCATGGGGTTCAGGTTTCCTATGCAATCCCATTGTTCTGTTTTGTGATGGTTACCCTTTATGCGTTTTTCTTCACAAAGGACCCAATTGAGCAAAGGGCAATAGGCAGGGAGCATGAGGTTTAGGCAGGGAGAAAGGGACAGGTTATATGGAAAAGGGAAACCGAAGACCGAACTCCGGCTCTGTTGGAAGAAGTGTCAAGGTCATTCGAATTTGCTTCCGTAACCTGATAAGAAATCTGTAAAGTTGTGCCAGAGCCGTAGGCTCGGTGCATATTGTTGCAATGGATTTAAATCCACGGAAGTTGAAAAAAGATAAAATTAAAATATGAAAGATCCGATTAAAACTTATGATGCCCGGTGGGAGGTGAGTGAATTTACTGATGTTGAGGTCCATCGGCTTTTTATCGCTACTTTTGGATATGCCCGGCTCATTGATGTGGATACCCTCGTTTTTGCGAGGGATGCCCGTCTGGGTTGTGCCAGGGTAATGGAAATAGGGATTCAGGCTGCAGTAAAAGCTGGTTTTCGTGTATTGGCTTGTTTTGATCCGATGAGCACTCCAATGACCTATTTTGTTGCGATGCAAGCGACCGTTCATTATCCAGGAACTATGGGTTTGACCATCACAGCATCCCATAATCCAAAGCAATATGTTGGGATCAAATTTACTGTTCCGGGAGTTGAGGCGATCGGTTACGATTGTGGTCCATTGGGCGGACTTGCCAAAATCAGGGAATTTTACCATTCTGCAACATTCGTCCCTGAAATTTCAAGTGGCGGTTCACTTGAGGTGATCGCTCATCCGGGGGAAGAATACATGGAATACACTTTGAAACTGGCCGGTATCAGACCGGGTGATTTGAATGGGTTGAAAATTGTTCTTGATACCTTCAATGGTTCGGCAGGACCCGAACTTTACCGGGCCCTCACACTTGCCGGGGTTGACGTAATCCCGTTACGGTTAACACCCAACGGGGATTTTCCGACTGGCTCTCCAAATCCGACAAGCCAGAATAAAATGGATACTGCCATTCAATGTGCCATTACTGAACATGCAGATCTGGTGATCGGCATAGATGGTGATGGCGACAGGATTGTTTTTGGTGACCAAAAAGGAATTTTCAGTGCCGGATTTGTAATGATCCCGATCCTGAAAACAATATTGGACCATCTGGATAATCGTTCTTGTCAGCATCGCGTGCTTTATGACCCGAAAGTAAACCCACTGGCCCTTGAGAAATGGGCACTCATGCATGTCGATCCTGTACTTTTCCGAAATGGCCACTCCCAGATCAAGCAGTTTATGAAGGAGACCGGGGCCATTGCAGGAGCTGAGGAATCGGGACATTTCTATCATCGTCTCCCGTTTGGAGATCTTGTAATAACCGGTGAAAATTCGCTTTATACCCTTCTTCTTTTCTTACGTACAGTGATCGATCAAAGATCTGTTATCCAACAAGTCAGGGAGATGCAGGATGAAATCTATACTTCGGGCGAGTTCAATTTCCAATACACTGACAGTTTGAAAACTGACCAGGCGATGAATGCAGTCATCAAATTCTTTCAATCTGAAGAGGCTTTGATGACAACAACTTCAGAAAACGGGACCGACCTTGAAGGTACAGTTGTTTATAAAGGTGTAAGTTTGCAGAATGGTAAAGTTGATTTGGGCAATAATTGGTATGCTGCCTATATCCGCACGGCTACAACTGAAAAAGGGGTTGTGAGAAGTTACATTTCAAGCGGGGACACCCATTATGGAGAGCAGATTAAAGAAGCACTGATCAGGATACTTAAACATACTTACCATGGAGTGGAAATCGAATGATAAATTAATCCATTGAATGTCAGCTAATAAATTAAGGTTTAAGATTGGAATCGCTCTGATATCCATCTCTATAGTGGTTTTTCTGTTTTTATTCTCGATTCCGTTCTTCTCTTTCGGGGCAAAAATTAAGATCACGCTTGGCACCGTATGCATCATAGCTGGTGAAGTGTTGTTCTGGGGTGGAACATTGCTGATTGGGAAAGAGGTTTATCAAAAGTTCATGGTCCTTTTGAAATCCGGAGAGTGGCTGAACAGGAAAAAGTGATCTGCTCCTCAAAAAAGTCAGGTTTAATTGATTTCGTTTTATTGACAACTGCCTGTGCATCCGGCAGCGACCGACTGCTGACAATGATGGATCAATCCCTGAAGGGCAACCCAAGCCGGTTGCCAGTCGTTAGTTGCAAATGACCTTCATCCGATGGGAGAGACGATAAAATATTGTATTTTTGATGCTACTTATTATTCTCCCCAATGAACGACAATCTTTTCTCTTTTGCCCTGCTCTGTTTTACCTCATTCTTTACTTTGCTTAATCCTTTGGGGGTGATGCCGTTGTTTATGACCATGACCAAAGATTTTGAAATGGTTTACAGACGCAAAACAGCGTTAAAGGCAATTGTTGTTGCTTTCTTTACAATGATCGGATTTGCTCTGTCGGGTCACCTGTTGTTCAGGTTTTTTGGTATTTCTGTCGATAGCCTCCGTATTGTGGGAGGTGTGATCTTTTTCATAATGGGCCAGGACATGTTACAAGCCAGACTGGGTAATACAAAAATTACCGCAGCTGAAATGGAGGAGCATGTCACCGATATTTCAATTACCCCACTGGCCATACCAATGATCTGTGGACCCGGAGCAATTACCAATTCGATTGTTTTAATGCAGGATGCCAATACCGTTGAAATGAAAGCAATTCTTTTCGGGTCTATATTTGTCATTTGTTTGATTACTTACCTTGTTTTGCTAACAGCCTCCCCGATTATGAAGGTGCTGGGTGATACCGGAAACAAAATCATGCTTCGGCTGATGGGATTGATTATGATGGTGATCGCTGTCGAATTTTTCTTTGCCGGATTGAAACCTTTCGTTGTGAATATGTTGAAACCAATTCTATGAAAAGTAAACACCTTAAATTCGTCATCTTTTTTTTATTTGGTTTTTCAATCAATTTCTGTTCAAGCGTAAACCTGAAGGCACAGGGAAAATTCGATGAGGTAACCCAACTGCTCAAATCAAAGCGTTCAGCTTTGGGTGGGAATATTTGTATGCTTGTTTCCCGAAACAGCGAAATCGTGTATGAACAAAACCTGGGTGATTACAACAAAAATACACCCGTGCGGATTGCCAGTTGCAGCAAGTGGCTGACAGCGGCTCTTATCGCTACCTTTATTGACGAGGGGCGTATTTCGCCCGAAGATTCACTGGGCAAATTTCTTCCTGTTTTCTCGCGTTACGGAAAAGGAAGCATAACCATCGGTCAGTGCATGAGCCATACAACAGGAATCGAAAGCGGTGAAATCACGTTCCGTTCTATTCTCAAACGAAGGAGGTTTAAATCGCTCGACGAGGAATTGAATAGCTTCTTGGTCAAACCGATGGCTGGAAAACCTGGTAAAGTATTTGCATACAGCAATATCGGTCTTAATATTATGGGGCGTATCCTTGAGCTGATTTCGCATAAGGATTTTGAAACCCTTTTTCATGAACGGATTGCAAAGCCATTGGGAATGAGAAACACCTCATTTTCTGCCGATAAAGTCGTAAATCCCTCCGGCGGTGCAGTTTCCACACCGATGGATTATATGAATTTTATGAGCATGTTGCTGAATAGTGGTGAATTTAAAGGAAAACAGGTCCTCAGCAGGGAATCAATTTCCCAAATGCAACGCAGCCGTACCGATAATGTGAAAATTCTTTATCGTCCTGCCGAAGCCAAATCCCTGGACTATGGCTGGGGCGAATGGATTTTTGAACGAAACTCAGCTGGCGAAAGTACAGTTTTAAGTAGTCCTGGTCTATTTGGGACTTATCCATGGATTGATACCCAACGCAATTATGCCGCGATAATTTTTGTAAAGAACATCCATTTCAAAGACCGTCAAAAGAATGGGCAGGAAATCAGGGAGGCCGTGAATCGGGTACTTAAATGAACTGGCGTCAATTCAACAAATGCACATTTATTTTATCATTCCATTAATTCGTAAGGTGTTGTAATATAATGCATTGACCTTTCGTGTTTTGTGTGGATAATTTACATTCCCGATGTTCTCAACCCCAAACTTTCTTATCTTTGCCCTATCAACTGGCATAGCTATTGTATGAAGATCAGGAATTTCATTTTAAAATATTCATTTTTCATCCTAATGATTGCGATTGTGATTTTTTCGTGTGTGAAGAACAAGGATATTACGGGCACAGGTGTTCTAAAAGGCAAAATCACAATTGGTCCGATTTGTCCCGTCGAACGGATACCCCCCGATCCGGCTTGTCTCCCTACTGCGGAGACCTATAAGGCCTGGGCAACAGTAGTCTGGACGTCGGATAAAAAATCAAAATTGGCTACAATTGATCCAAAACTGGACGGCACTTACCTGACCGAACTTCCTGCCGGGGAATATACAATTGATTTTGAGGTCAGTCGGACCTTTGGGGCAGGTGGAAGTAATCTGCCTGCATCCGTTACAATTGCCAATAAGGATACGACAACATTAAATATCACAATCGATACGGGAATAAGGTAAACCAATTCTGCAGTCTTAATTAATTTTCCACAACATATCCTCAATGAGCCCATTACTGCTGTTTCTGATCATCATTGCCTATTTTTCAATTCTGATGATCATCTCCCAGGTCGCCTCAAGGCATATTCACGACACAACTTTTTTTGATGGGGACCGCAAATCACCCTGGTTTCTGGTTGCATTCGGGATGATCGGATCGGGTATCTCGGCTGTTTCGCTTGTCTCAATTCCAGGAAATGTCGGTAACAACAATCTTTATTATTTTCAGTTTATCCTGGGCACCATTGTTGGTTATCTGTTTATTGCATTCGTGCTGGTACCCATCTATTATAAGATGAAACTGGTTTCGATCTATACTTATCTCAACAACAGGTTTGGTGGCGTAACTTATAAAACCGGGTCATTGTTTTTCCTTGTTTCCCAATCATTCGGGGCAGCACTTCGGTTATTGTTGTCGATCAAGATACTGCAATTTGCTTTTTTTGACGCTTTGCACATTCCCTATTTTGTGACCATTATTGTTGTCCTTGTATTGATCTGGCTTTATACAAACAAATCGGGCATCAAAACAATCGTATGGACCGATGCCCTTCAATCCTTGTTTTTAATTACAGTCATTATCATTTCGATTGTTACAATTAAAAATTCTTTGGGGCTTTCGGTTTCTGAATTGGCAGGGACAATTGTCAATCACCCATATACAAAGGTTTTCGACTGGGATTTTCATTCAGGGTCAAACTTCTTTAAACAATTTATTTCAGGATTGTTGATTACTGTTGCATTGGTCGGTCTCGACCAAAGTATGATGCAAAAAACTTTGACTGTCAAAAATGCAAGGGATGCAAAAAAGAATGTGCTGACTTTCAGTTTTTTTATTGCATTTGCGCAAACGATGTTCCTGGGTTTGGGGGTCCTGATTTATATTTATGCTGAACGAAAAGGAATTAAACTCGCCATGCAGGATGGGAAATTTACGGATACCGATGGTCTGTTCCCGTTACTGACCTTAAATTATCTGGGACAGATCGGTGCCATTGCCTTCCTGATCGGTGTAATTGCATCGACTTTTGCAAGCATCGATTCGTGCATCGCTGCATTGACAACTGCTTTTAGCTACGATTTTATGGACATCGAAAACCGTCCACACGAGAAAAAGAAACAGATCAAGAACATGGTATTGTTGGGGGTCAATGTCGTGATGTTTTTGATTGTGATGGCATTCTGGAACAGTCAGGGGGCTATAATCAATACCATCTTTAAAATTGCAGGATATACCTACGGACCGATTTTGGGTCTTTACCTGACCGGTCTGTTTTCCAGGCTCAAAATGAAAGAAAAACAGGTACCTGTCGCCTGTGTTTCAGCAGCTTTGGTGACCTACCTTTTAAACGAATATTTTATTGCTGAGTTTAAGTTTGATTTCGGGTTTATGAATATTTTTGTAAATGCTTTATTGACAATTGTTTTCTTGATCATCATCAAAAAGAAATAATTATGGGACTTTCAGTAGAAATGGTGATTGAACTGACGAACGACCAGATGAATTATGCCTATTGTTCACAAATGATGACACGAACAGATCCCTGGATTTCGCTGGAAATGGACTACGACCAGTGTTCAAAGGCATTTTGCGGCAAAGAGAAGGAGGTTTATGTGGCAAAAATAGGGGAGGATATTGCCGGGTTTGTGGTCCTTCAGTTGGGTGGCACTTTTAAAGGTTATATCCAAACAGTTTGTATCGACGAAGAATATAGGGGTAAAGGGCTTGGCAAAAAGCTTTTACAATTTTGTGAGGAGCGGATTCTGAAAATATCACCCAATCTTTTTATCTGCGTTTCTTCCTTCAATACCGGAGCGATCCGTCTTTATGAGGAATTTGGGTTTAAACGGGTTGGAGAACTTCAAAACTTTGTTAAAATGGGATTTACAGAGCTGTTGATGAGAAAAACTTTTGGGCCGATGATCCGATCAGGGAACTGATCGTTGCAAACGATTAACCATTGCACCCTCTTCGAAAAACCGGAGCAAGCTTTAACAAACGAAAGATATTCTGCAATGATGGGAATTGTATCCATTCGTAAAAGTAAAATTTAACGACAACTGGTAACCAGCCGTTAGTTGCCAGCTTCCGGTTTCTCATTTTTAAACTGAAAAACATGAAGATTTTATTAATGGTTTTATTGTGGCTTTTTACTTCATTTGAATGTGAAAAAAATGCCGGTACAGAAGTAAAAAATCCTGAAATATCGGGGCAGGAAATTGTTCAGAACCGGTATCCAATCTTTGGCGGGCGCACAAATGACAATTTTTTGTCCATAAAATTCTCTGTGACAATAGATTCCAAACCGTTAATTCTTACCGGTGCTGAAATTGTTTTTTCTAGGGGAAGCCAAACATCTGGTTTAGCTGAAATCATGATAAAACATTCGGATCGTGTCAGGGAGGGAAGTTCAAATTCTTTTTTTGGTTCGGCCACTACAATATCAAATCGGGTCCGGGTTTCAGGAAATTGTGAACTGGCCGGTGGAATCCACTTTTTGAAGGTTGGTTTTAATTTGAAAAACAATCCCGATCTTTTGACGGGCTTTCAGGTAACGGAGGTGAAATTGTCGTTTAAGAACCATCCGGATGTTTTGATGACCACCAGCGGGAAATTCACATATCGCCCGGCACTTGTACTTAGGTCCGCGGGACAGGACCATGTCGATACTTACCGTATTCCTGGATTGGTCACCACATCAAAAGGAACTTTGATTGCTGTTTATGACATTCGTTATAACAATAGTAAAGATTTGCAGGAAGATATTGACATCGGTATGAGCCGCAGCACAGATGGTGGCCAGACCTGGGAAGCCATGAAAGTGGTGATGGATATGGGAGAATATGGTGGTCGTTCCAAACGGCTCAACGGCACTGGTGACCCATGCGTTCTTTTTGATCCGAAAACCAGGACGATCTGGGTCGCAGCATTGTGGATAACATGTGCAACAACCGATCAACTGGCATGGTGGGCTTCCAAACCTGGATTGACCCCAGAGGAGACCGGACAGTTTATGCTGGTTAAAAGTACAGATGACGGATTGACCTGGTCAAAACCGATCAACATTACACAACAAATCAAGGAGCCGGGGTGGCAGCTACTGTTACAGGGTCCGGGAAGAGGTATTGTGACAAAAAGCGGGACACTCGTTTTTCCTGCCCAATTCAAAGCCGATCTGGGAACAAAATCGATTGATGGTGGACAATATACCTGCCATTCGACCATTGTTTATAGCAAAGACGGTGGCGGTTCCTGGCAGATTGGGACTGGTGCAAGATCAAATACGACGGAAGCCCAGGTTGTTGAGTTATCAGACGGGAGTCTGATGCTGAATATGCGGGATGACCGAAATCGTGCCGATAAAGGTGAAACAAACGGAAGGGCCGTTTCAGTGACCAGCAACTTTGGGCAGACATGGACCAGACATCTATCCTCCAATTCGGCTTTGCAGGAGCCCAACTGTATGGCAAGCCTGATCGGTACAGAGGTTGAAATTTC
>TBL_comb47_HYPODRAFT_10005357_pt1 | contig 14308 bp, 9 predicted proteins | sample TroBogypolimnion_40_FD_10682 | JGI IMG/M metagenome (IMG submission 10682)
CGACCCGGCCCCCGCCACCACCAAGGCGCCCCTCACCGAGCTGGTGAACCAGATCCAGATGGACACCAACGCCGGCGCCGCCGCCCAGAAGGCGAGCCTCCCGGAGGCCGCCCTGCCGGTCCAGGCCGCCGCCCCGGCCGCCCTGCCCGACGTGTCCGCCGTGCTGCAGGCGCTCCAGGCGCCCCAGCTGGCCGCCCAGTCCGTCCTGCTCGCCCAGCCCGTGGTCGAGACCGCCGCCGTCGCCACCGGGACGGCCGGCGCCGGCGTGTCCGCGGCCCAGGCCGTGGGCGCCGGGGCCCAGCCGGGCGCCTCGGGCTCGGTGCGGGTGACCGCCTCCGCCGCCGGCGGAGCGGCGCTGGCCACCGAGCAGCAGAGCCTGCTCTCCCAGGTGGACGGCACCATCAAGTTCCTGGTGAAGAACCAGGACCAGGGCGCCGAGCTCCAGCTGCATCCGGAATCCCTGGGCCGGGTCCAGATCAAGCTCAAGGTCGAAGGCTCCGTGGTGCACGCGAGGATCTGGGCCTCCGAGGCCAGTTCCGTCCCGGTGCTGCAGGACCACCGCGCCTTCCTGGAATCGTCCCTCAAGGCCCAGGGTCTGACCCTGGGCAGTTTTGACCTTCAGCACGGGCACCGGGATCCGCAGACGCCCCAGCCCTCCCCCGCCGAAACCGCCTCCACCCCGGCCATCAGCGTGACCCTGCCCGCCACCGGGCAGGAACCGCCCAGCTCCCTGGCCTACGCCATCGCCCACACCTCACGGATCGAGTACGTGGCCTGACGGCACGACTCATGCCTAACCCATACGACCAAGGGAGTCGCCCATGCAGTCCGGAATGATCAACCCCACCACCAGCACCACCTCCACCAGCAGCACCGCCGGCGCCGCGTCCAAGGCGTCGCTCGGCCAGGACGCCTTCCTTCAGCTGCTGGTCTCCGAACTCAAGAACCAGGATCCCACCCAGGCCCAGGACCCCAACGCGATGATCTCGCAGATGGCCCAGTTCTCCGCCCTGGAGCAGCAGACCAACACCAACTCGCTGCTCACCGGCATGCAGACCCAGGTCTCGGCCCTGTTCCAGAGCCAGAGCGCCAACCTGATCGGCACCAGCGTCCAGGTCACCGACAATTCCATGAACCTCTCCGGCGGCAAGGCCACCGTCGGCATCAACCTGCCCAGCGACGCCACCAAGGTCACCCTGACCATCCAGAACGCGGCCGGCCAGACCGTCGCCACCCTCAGCCCGGGCGCCCTGGCCGCCGGCAAGCAGGTGGTGTCCTGGAACGGCAAGGACGCCAGCGGCAACCAGCTGGCCGACGGCAACTACACGGTGGCCATCGCCGCCAGCGACGCCTCCGGCAACGCCGTGAACGCGACCTCCACCACGCTCGCGACCGTGACGGCGGTGAACTTCAGCAACGGGACCATCATGGTCACCGCGGGCGGCAAGCAGTATCCCCTCTCCAGCATCAACGAAATCTCGTCCTAGTCCCAGGAGATCCCATGAGCATCTACTCCGCATTCTACGCGAGCCTCTCCGGTCTCTCCTCCAACGCCAACGCCCTGGGCGTGATAGGCAACAATCTGGCCAACCTGAACACGATCGGCTACAAGTCGTCCAACGTGAGCTTCCAGGACCTGTTCAGTTCGGCCCTGGGCGGCACCTCCATCCAGGGCAACGGCGACCCCATCCAGATCGGCCTGGGCGCCAGCATGGCCTCGGTCGCCCAGGATTTCAGCCAGGGCTCGCCCCAGGCCACCGGCACGGTCACCAACATGGCCCTGCAGGGCGAGGGTTTCTTCACCCTCCAGGCCCAGTCCGGGGCCGCCTGCTATACCCGGAGCGGCAACTTCAGCATCGACAAGAACGGCTTCCTGGTCGATCCCAGCGGAAACAAGGTGATGGGCTGGAACGCCGTGGCCGGGGTGGTGAACGCCAACGGCAGCCCCGCGCCCATCTTCCTGAACCCCGGGGCCACCAGCCCGCCCCTGCCGACCAGCACGATCGCCAACACCACCAACCTGAACGCCGCCTCCGCCGCCGGCACCACCTTCACCGCCCCCATCGCGGTCTATGACAGCCAGGGCGCCTCCCACAACGTCGAGATCACCTACACCAAGACCGCGGTCGCCGGGCAATGGAGCACCTCGCTCAAGACCGACGACCCCACCGTGACCGTCACCGGCACCAACGGCTACGGCCCCAGCCCGAACAACCTCATCCAGTTCGACCCCAGCGGCAACCTCACCACCCCCGCCTCCGGCAACAACCCGGTGCTGACCCTCACCCCCTGGGCCAGCGGCGCCACCAGCCCCGCCATCACCGTCAACATCTGGAGCGGAAACCCCGCCGCCAGCAGCCTGACCGGCTACGCCCAGACCTCGGGCACCTCCAGCACCACCCAGAACGGCTATTCGGCCGGCTCGGTGAGCGGCATGTCGGTGGACCAGAACGGCAACATCGTCGGCACCTTCACCAACGGCCAGACCATGTCCCTGGCCCAGGTGGCCGTGAGCACCTTCGCCAACAACAATGGCCTGGTCATGGACGGGAGCAACACCTGGGCCACCACCCTGGCCAGCGGGACCGCCAACGTCGGCACCGCCAACACCGGCGGCCGGGCCACGGTGCTGGGCTCCAACCTGGAAAGCTCCAACGTGGACGTCGCCACCGAGTTCACCAAGCTGATCATCAACCAGAACGGCTACCAGGCCAACAGCAGGGTCATCACCACCGCCAACACCCTGCTCCAGACCGTCATCAGCCTGATCCAGGGCTAGCGCGAGAGACCACCCCCGCATCGGGAACGCCTTCCGGACTCCGTCCGGCAGGCGTTCCCGGCGCCGTTTCGGTTAGACTGGCGGTTCGGGAGTCCGGATGGCAGAGCTGGCCGGTGGCATGAGGAGGCGTGGGGTGATGGACTGGATGCTGGCCAATCCGTTCCGGAGTCTCGGGCTGTTTCTGCTGCTGGAAGCCCTGCTCCCGGCCGGGGCCCAGCCCACGGCCTGGATCGCCCGGGGCGCCATCAGGGCCTACCAGGCCATCCTCAGCCCGGTCCTGCCCACCCAGTGCAAGTTCACCCCCACCTGCAGTCATTATGGCCTGATGTGCGTGCGGAAGTATGGCACTCTGCGGGGGAGCCTCCTCATCACCTGGCGCCTGATCCGATGCAGTCCCCTCACCCACGGCGGCTACGATCCGGTGCCTTGATACCCTCCCGGCCCACACCTTGTGACGGCCCTCACTGCGCCGGCCGCCTGGACCCCGCATCCTGGGATCAGGGCCACTCCCCAAGGAAAAAGGATATGCAGATCGATCCTCTGATCCAAATCGACAACCTGACCGCCGAGCACCCCCAGGCCCGCAGGCTGCTCTGCCGCCTGGGCGTGGACGTGCTCACCGAGGGCGGCCTGACCCTGCGCGAGGCCTCCCTGCGCCAAGGCATCCCGGTCGAGGAGGTGATCCGGGGGCTGGAGCCCATGCTCCTGAAGAGCCGGGTCACCCAGGACTGGCTGAAGGCCACCAAGGCCCAGCTGGTGGGCCACATCATCAACCACCACCACGTCTTCACCCGGGAGGAGCTGGCCCGGTTCGGCCCCCTGCTGGCCACCGCCCTGGCCGCCGACCTGGCCGCCCACCCGGAACTGGAGCAGGTGGCCGGCCATTACCGCAACCTGGAGAAGGACCTGCTGGCCCATTTCCAGATGGAGGAGAAGAACCTGTTCCCCGCCCTCTGCGCCACCGACAAGGGCGGCCCGACCCCCATCTCCCTGAGCACCCCCAAGGAGCAGCTGCGCACCATCAACGCCGAGCACCAGGCGGTGGAGGAGCTGTTCCTGAACATCCGCATGCTCACCGACGACTACACCGTGCCCAGGGACGCCAGCCCCAGCCTGCGGGCGCTGTACCTGGGCCTGCGCGACCTGGAGGACGACCTCCACGTCCACCTCTACCTGGAGAACCACCTGCTCTACCCGAGGGCCCTGCCCGGGGAGACCTGGTGACGCGGCAGCCCGGCGGGTGGAGGAGCCAGTGGTTCTGGACCCTGCCCGTGACCGCATGGGGCCTGCTCTCGCTGCCGCTCACCGCGGTGGCCATCCTGCTGGCGGCGCCGTTCATGGGCGGCCGGCGGGCGTTCTGGACCATCGCCCCCCTGTGGGCCCGGGTGATCTTCCGGCTGTGCGGCGAGGCCCCCACCGTCATCGGCTGGGATGACCTGCCCGAGGCGATCCGCAGCGAGCGCGAATCGGTCATCTTCATGTCCAACCACGAAAGCAACCTCGACCCCCCGGTGCTGATCAGCGCCATCCCCATCCCGGCGGTGTACCTGGCCAAGAAGGAACTGAAGCTCATGTTCCCGGTGGGCTGGGCGGCCGAGATGGCCGGCACCATCTTCATCGACCGCAGCAACCGGGAGCGGGCCATCAACAGCCTGCACCAGGCCGCCGCCGAGATCCGGGGCGGCAAGAGCGTCGTCATCTTCCCCGAAGGCACCCGCACCCGCACGGGCGACATGCTGCAGTTCAAGAAGGGCGGCTTCGTCATGGCCGAGGAGGCCGGGGTGAAGATCGTGCCGCTGGCCACGGTGGGCGGCCGCTCTATGCTGCCCCCGGGCGCCGTGCACATCCGGCCGGGCCGCTACGTGGTCGCCTTCGGCGCGCCGGTGGATCCCAAGGACTTCGAGGGCCGCGAGGCCCTGATCGCGGAAGTGCGCAGCCGGATCAATGGCCTGCGGGAGCTGGCCCTGCGGCCCGGAGCCTGAGCGGCTCCAGGTGCGCGTGCAGTTCCTTGATGCTGAAGGGCTTGGGGATCAGGGTCACCTGCCGGTGCGCCTCCACCAGGTCCAGTGCGGCCTGGTCCGCCCGTCCCGTGGCGACCACGATCGGCACCAGGGGCAGCAGGTCCCGAAGCTGCAGCAGGGTCCCGGCCCCGCCCAGCCCGGGCATGTTCAGGTCCAGCATCGCGACGTCCGGCCGGAAGCCCCCCGACACCAGCGCCACCGCCTCCTCGCCGCTGGCGGCGGCGGTGCCCCGGTGTCCCAGCACCTCCAGCACCTCCAGGGCCGAGTGGCGGAACAGCTCGTCGTCGTCCACCACCAGCACCGCCAGCCCCGCCGGCGGCGGCCCGGACGCGGGTTCGGCCGCGGCCGCGGCCCGGATCCCCGGTTCGCAGGCCGGGAACCGCAGGGTCACGGTGGTCCCGCCCGCGGGCTCGCTGCGGATCTCCATGCGGCCCCCGTGGGCCTCGACGATGCCGTAGACCATGGTCAGGCCGAGCCCGGTGCCCTTGCCTTCGGGCTTGGTGGTGAAGAACGGGTCCAGGGCTCGCTCCAGCACCTCCTTGGGCATTCCGCAGCCGGTGTCCTCCACCCAGACCTCGATGGCGTCGCCCACGTTCCGGGTGCCCAGGGTGAGCAGGCCCTGGCCGGGCATGGCGTCCACGGCGTTCACGCACAGGTTCATCACCGCGTTGGTGAGGGCGTCCGGGTCGCCGAGGATGGGCCGCAGGTCCGGGGCCAGGTCCAGCTTGAGCTGCACCTTGGCCAGGGTGGCATGGGCCAGGATCTGCACCTCCTCCCGGAGGATCGCGTTCATGTCCAGTTCCCGTTCCTCGGCCGGGCTCTGCCGGGCGAAGCTCAGGAGCCGGCGCACCATCCTGCCGCCGCGGGTGGCGGCCTTGGCGATGGTGTCGAAGGCGTGGTGGCTGCGGCTGCCCGGCGGGTGGGCTTCGAGATTGGATTCGGCGAAGCCGAGGATCGCCCCCAGCACATTGTTCATGTCGTGGGCCACCCCGCCGGCCAGGACGCCCAGGCTCTTCATCTTCTGGGCGTGCTGCAGCTGGGTCTCCAGCCTGCCCCGTTCCTCCACCGCCCGGACCCGGGTGGCGATCTCCCGCTTGAGCCGGAGGTTCAACCGCAGGAACACCAGGGCGACCAGGCCGAGCACGCCGCCCAGCGCCACCAGCAGGCCCACGGCCAGGAGCAGCCGGTGCTGGTCCAGGCGGGTCCCGGCCTCCGGGTCGTAGAGGAAGCCTTCCAGGGGGAAAGCCTTGGGCAGCAGGCCGAGGTCGGCGTAGGTGTCGACCATGTGCTGCCAGCGGCCCTGGTACATGTAGCCCAGTTCGACCATGCCGGGCTGCAGGAGCGGGACCATCTTCTGGGCCTCGAAGCGCAGGTAGGCGCGGCCGCGGCCCTCACCGTAGCGGGCCTGGATCAGGCTGATGATCTCCTCCTGGTGCTGCATGGCGTACTTCCAGCCCTTCAGGCTCGCCTCCCGGAACGCCCTGACCCGGGCCGGGTGGGCCCGGAGTTCGGCTTCGGAGGTGAAGAGGTTGTCCCCGTAGAAATCGATGCCCCCCATCCGGGGCGAGAACTCCACGAAGCTTTCGTGCGCCTCCTTGAGGAAGAACGGCTCATCCGTTGAATAGGCGCTGATGCAGTCGACCTTGCCCTTGATCAGATCGTCAGGGTTGAAGGTGTGTTTCATGAGGGTCAGCGACCCTTCCGCGACCCCCTCCTCCCGCAGATAGGCGATGAGCTCGTCGGCCATGGGTTCGATCATCACCCGCTTGCCCATCAGATCCTGGACCGTGGCGATGCCGGACCGGGCCCGGGCCATGAGGATCATCGGCGAGTGCTGGAAGACCGCCGCCAGGACCACCACCGGCAGCCCCTTCTGGCGCGCCAGCAGGAGCGAGCTGTTGCCGACCCCGTACTGGGCGCGTCCCGATACGACCTCCTGGCCGACGTCCGTACCGGGCGCGGCCTCCCGGATGCCCACGTCGAGCCCCGCCTCCCGGTAGTAGCCCAGTTCCTGGGCGGCGTAGTAGCCGGCGAATTGGAACTGATGGTGCCACTTGAGTTGGAGCATGACCGGGTCCAGTGGCGCCTGGGCGGCGCCCAAGGGCAGGACCAGGGCCATGAGGCAGCCCAGGAGCCTCCGCGGAGCCCGGAGGCTGATCCCTTTCGTCGATCCGGGCTTGGAGCAGAGGGGACGCATGGTCCCCCATGGTAAGCCACCCGGCCCCCGGATGATGAATTCTTACATATTGCGGATCAGAATTTCGGGAAGGCGGGCCGCGGCGGCATCACGGACGGGCCTTCCTCCTTCCTTCCTGGACCATCCGTTTCAGGGTTTGGACTCGCGGATCCCGATCCCCGTCCGCAGGCCTCGGCGGCTGCGCAACGGGCCTGGGCACGGGGGATGCGGGCGGACGGGCCTGGCCGACCTTGCGCCTGAGCTCCTCCATCTGCTCCCTCTGCTCCCTGGCCAATTCCCCGGCGCGGTCGTAGGGGACCGGATCCCGGCGGGGAGCGCGGGAGCCGTCGCGGAGGGTTTCATCCCCCTGGTTCGCCGAAGGATCCAGGCGGGGCGCCACCCAGGTCTTTGAACAGGAAATCCCCGTCAGGATGACGACCGGGCAGATGAGGGCGTAACGGAGCATGATCGGGCCTTGCTGAATGGTTCCCGGAGGCCGCGCATCTCCGCGGATCTTGAGAGTCCGGCTCATATCCAGGATGAGATCGGAGGCGCGCAGGTTCCCGGCCCGGGGGGTGGGGTGCCGGTTCTTGACACGAAATCTCAACAGCGAAATAATAGCGAAAACAACCGAAAAGGACCCTTCAAACCATGACCATCGACAACCATAACAGCGTTATATACCAAGACATCCATGCCGGGATCGTCACCCTGTTGGAAACCGCACGGGCCGCCGCCGCGCGCAGCGTCAACGTCCTGATGACGGCCAGCTACTGGGAGATCGGGCGGCGCATCGTCGCGTTCGAGCAGGGCGGGGAGGCGCGGGCCGGGTATGGCGAAGGCCTGATCCCACGCCTCGCCGAAGACCTCACCCGCCGCTTCGGGCGCGGGTTCTCCGAACGTAACATCGAGCAAATGCGCAAATTCTATCTCTCCTGGCCCATTCCGCAGACACTGTCTGCGCAATTCACCGACCTCGACGGCATGGCCAGCCGTTTCCCCCTCCCCTGGTCGGCCTATGTCGGTCTGCTCTCGGTCCGGGATCCCGCCGCCCGCGCCTTTTACGAAAGAGAGGCCCTGCGGTGCGGCTGGTCCGTGCGCCAGCTCGACCGACAGATCAACAGCCTGTTCTACGAGCGGGCCCTCCTATCCCGGGACAAGGCAGGCAAGTTCAGCCACGCCGATGCCGGCCAGATGCACCTCTACCTGAACTATGCCCGGGAGCACTGGATGTGCGAAGGCGAGAATCCGCCCGTGGAGCTCAACCAGCTCCCCCCCCGGGCCACCCATTACGTTTTGATGAAAATGCTGGACGGCGTTCTCACCAAGGCCCAGAGCGGACACTGAACCGATGACCGCCAGCATCCCGACCTCCAGCACCTATCAGGCCATCCAGGCGGACATCGCCGCCCTGGTGGAATCCGCCCGCACTGCCGCTGCCCGCAGTGTCAATGCAGTGATGACCGCCACCTACTGGGAGATCGGCCGCCGCATCGTTACCTTCGAGCAGGGCGGCGAACAGCGTGCCGAATACGGCGAAGCCTTGATCCGGCACCTTGCCGCCGATCTCACCCGGCGCTTCGGACGCGGCTTCGGCGTGGTCAACCTGGCCCAAATGCGGCGCTTCTATCTCGCCTGGCCGCCGGAGGCAATGTTTCAGACGCTGTCTGAAAAATCTTCCAAGCGCTTGCAAAAAGCACACTTGGGCACACCGCCGGATCCCTCCGCCCTGGCCAGCCGCTTCCCCCTCCCCTGGTCGGCCTATGTCCGGCTGCTCTCAGTCCGCAGTCCCGAGGCCCGGTCCTTCTACCAGAAGGAAGCCATGCGAGCCGGCTGGTCCGTGCGCCAGTTGAACCGCCAGATCAACAGCCTGTTCTTTGAACGGGCCGCGCTCTCCCGGAACAAGGTCGCCATGGTGGAACAGGGAGCGCCGGCCAAGCCGGGCGACCGCATGACTGCCGAGGAAGCCATCAAGGACCCCTTCGTCCTGGAATTCCTGGACCTCAAAGACGACTATGCCGAGTCCGAACTGGAGGAGGCCCTCCTCCAGCACCTGACGGACTTCCTGCTCGAACTGGGCGACGACTTCACCTTCGTCGGCCGCCAACGCCGCCTGCGCATTGATGACACCTGGTTCCGGGTGGACCTGCTGTTCTTCCACCGTAGGCTGAAATGCCTGGTGGTCATTGATCTCAAAGTCAGCGAGTTCAGCCACGCCGACGCCGGCCAGATGCATCTCTACCTGAACTACGCCCGCGAGCACTGGATGCGCGAGGGCGAGAACCCGCCCGTGGGGCTCATTCTCTGCGCCGCCAAAGGGGCTGGGATGGCCCACTACGCTCTGGACAACCTTCCGAACAAAGTCCTCGCCGCGGAATACCAGACCGTGCTCCCCGACGTGAAACGCCTGGCCGACGAACTGGAGCGGACCCAGCAAGTGCTGGAGGCGCGCCAGCAGCTCGCGCTCCCAGAACCGCCCCAGCCTGCGCCCCGGAAACGAAGTCCCACCCCTCGAAAACCAAAGCTCAAATCGAAAACCTGAACCGCTGCCCATTCCTTCATTAAGATCCGCGCAAAGGCTTAGCCGCTGACAACACAAAGCGGCTAAGAGAAAAAGCCCACCCCCACTGCGATCGTTGCGGGGTGAGGAGGATTTTTCTATTCTCTAGATCGAAGAGAAATCAGGCGGACGGGTCCATCAACAGGCATGACACAGGCTCAATCCTGCTGCGGGCTCGCGACCGCTGAGTCGTGAAGCAGGCTCCTGCGGAGCCTTCGCAACGAGGATCCAGCGAGCAGCGAGTGCCCGGATCCCTCCCGGCTTTTCGCAGGCATTCAGGGGTTCTCCCTGATTGTTGACTGCTGCGTCTGTCCCTTCGGCAAGGCGACGCAGCCCAAGGCGCGTTGCGCCGCAGCCGTTCCGTAACGCAGCGGAGGCGTGGCCCTTGCGGGGTCGAGCCGACCCGCGCGACGGTTGCGCAGGCCGCGCCCGCTATTGCCCAACGGCCCCAACCGGAACGGGCGATCATCGGAGCCGATAGCCCTCCGCGAGGGGAAACATAATCTGGGATTATGTTTAGGCAGGCGGCGGGAACTTTATGAGCAGCTCGGGAGCGCAGTTCACGAGATGGTCACCAAAAGACATATTCGATAAGACGGCCTTATCGAAAATGCGCCGGCTGCCGACCGGCGCGGTGGTCGGCGCTGGGATTGCCAAGGCGTATTGGAGGGACTCGGCGTTGGGCTCTCAGGGTTGGCGCCGGAGGCAACCGCTCTCTTTTCCTTCCGGTGGGAATGGGTTTGTATTCCTTAGAACCCAAAACCTTCAAGCCATTCCGGCTTATCCACATAAATTTCACTCAGGATAAAGCCATCGGGATGATCCATGAACCCTGGTTTGTCGATAATTAAGGCTTGAATGCCCTCGGCTTTTTCTTTTGTTGAAAATAGTCCGATTGTCTTTAAATGTTCGCCCCGGTCATCCTCATAAAGGTGTTCAAGCAAGAAGAAAAAAGGAGCTTGTTCTTTGTTTGTTTCAATCGAAGCCACGATCACCCCACTTTTGTATTTGGCTAAACTCTGAACCACCACCCACCTTCTTTTCTTTCCGCCATTCAGGTCCATATTTCTCTTTCATCAATCTCTCGGCAAATTGTTTCCCATTTTCGGTCTTCAATGGACGTTCACCTCTGGCCCAACTTGGAACGTCCTTGGCAGCTTCTTTACCCGTTTTCCCAGATGCAGGCTGTTTATACTCTGGTTTTTTGGGTTCTGGCGTTTGGGATTCCGGTCCGGAGGACTTGTTTTCACCTCCTCCAGGCTGGCCATTACTGGGCCTTGCTGCCCCCAATCCTACAAAGCCTCGCGTGCCCGACGCAACAAGATCCTTGTTCTTCTGGTTGTAATCCTTCCACCAGCCAAGGACTTGCTCATCACTCATGTCCTTGAGGTCCATCCATTTCCCGTCACAAAGGACTTTCTCTGCATTGGCATGCAGAAAATTCCGGGCGTCTTTTACCCGATCCGTGTCAGTTCGGATCAGGCCCGCGTCATGGGCGAGGTTCCACCAGAAACCGTGCTTGTCTCGTTCAGCTTGTTCCTTCCCTTCCGTCGTCATCGGAACGGCCTCTGGCGTGGCTTTGGGCTCACTTTGCCCAAAGACTCCCGATTTAGAAGGACCTGTGCCGCTAGCCCCACCTCCAGTCCCTTGATTTTGCGAAATGCCCGCAGCAGGACCTCCGGTACCTTCCAGCGAAATCGAGGGTAGAACCTCAACGTCTATCAGGAACCCAGGCGCGGATTTCCGAACTGAATGCTTGGCAGATTGTTTTTGGACCGAAGCAGTTGAAGCCTTTCCATCCCCTGCCCCAGCCTTGGTGTCTGGAAGGGACGCCCCCCCAGCTTGGGTGCGGCCCGTTTCAGCAGTCCCGGTTTGACCGCTCGACCCCGAAGCCGGGGCCCCTTGTTGCTCGTCCTCCTGGCCACCGCTGCACACGGCGATCACGACGGCGCCCTTCTTTTCTTTGGGCATGCCCTCCACGGCTTCCGGCGTGACCTCCACCATCTTGTCGTTCCTGCCCTGGGCCGGCCCGAGCCCCTGCCCGGGATCCCCGGCGCCTGCCTCCTTCTGGTCCACCGGCATGAGCAGCATGACGGTCCTCTTTTCCTTGGCGGCCTTCTCGGCCGCGGCCAGGTATGCCTTTTCGGAATAGACCACCACGGTGTCGAAGGCCAGGGTCAAGACCTCCCGCTCCAACTGCGCGCTGTCCTCCAGACCGGCGATATCCGGGCGGTCCAGGGACCGGTGGGTGTCCTTGGTGTCCCGGCGCAGGCCGGCCAGGGTCTGAGCGGCGTCCTGGCCGGTGCGGGCCTGCTGGGCCTTGTCGTCCCTGATCTTGATGGTGCCGGGGGCGATGGCGCTGAAGGTGGTGCTGGCGTCGTGCTGGGCGTCCTGGCACCGGCCCAGGAGGGCGCCGGCGACGGCCTGGGCGGCCTGGGAAGGGCTTGTCATCACGCCGGTGCCGATGCCGAAGCCGCTGGCGCTGCTGCTGCCGCTCGCGGCGTTCTTCAGGTCGCCGGCGCTCAGGGTGCCGGTGTCGAGGGTGTTGCGGTCGGCAGGGGCGGTGCTGGCGATGGTGACGCCTTCGAGACCGGTGTGGCCTTGCACCTTGATCTGGAATCCGCCGGCGCCGGCCAGGAGACCGGTCTGGTCGCCCACGGTGCGGGCCTCGCCGTCGGTCTTGGACTGGTTCATGGTCAGGCTGGCGCCGCCGCCCGTTCCGTAGACGGGCACGCTGACGGAGATGCCCGCGCTGGTCTGGCGGGCGGCGTAGCTGAAGGTGTCCTGCCGGCTTGCGGCGTCGAGGTTGCCGCCCACGTCGGCCTTGATGGTTTCGCCCTTGGCCTGGGCCCCGGCCAGCTTGGTGTCGCCGCCGCTGGAGAGGCCCAGGGTCTTGCGGGCGTTCATGACGGTGTTCTGGTGGGTGGCGCTGCTGCCTTGGCTGCGCCCCTTGCCGATGCTCGCGGACGCGTCGACGCTCAGGCCGGCCTTGCCCCGGCCTACGCCGAAGGAGACGCCCAGGCTGCCGCTGCTGCTGGTGTTGCTGCTCCGGCTGGAGGTCGTGTCCTCGGCCGAGGTCAGTTCGAGGTTGCGGGTCGCTGCCAGGGTGATGTTCTCGCCGGAGAAGGCGGCGCCCATGGCCTTGAGGTCGCCTTCGGTGGCGGTGATGGCCAGGTCGCCGCCGGCCTGGGCGGTGCTCCCGGCATGCTGGGTGGAACGGCTGCTGCTTTCGCTTTGGCTCCGGCTGGCGCCGATGGAAGCGGAGACCTTGATCCCCGCCGCGGCGGCGGCGCCGCCGGCGCCCTGGCCGGCGAGGGCGTCCTGGGCCGCCCCGGCGTGGGCTTTCAGGTCCTCGGCCAGGCTGGCGCCCAGCATGGCGTGCAGCGCCCGGGCCCGGGCGTCGCCCTTGCCGTCGGCGACGGCGCCGGCGTGGGCGGCGAGGCCCTGGGCCATGGCGACGGTGCCGCTGCTGACCCCCACGCTCAGTCCGAACTGTCTGAATTCGTGGCGCTCCTGCTGCCCGGTCCGGTCCGCACCGGGGTCGAGGATGACGGTCTTGCCGGTGACCTTGAGATCCTTGGCTGACGCGAGGTCGGAACCGGAGACCCGGACCCCGGCCCCGGCGGTGATGTCGACGCTGCCTTCGGTGGCGCCGACCACGCTGCGGTTCTGGCTCTGGAGGGTGCTCTGCTGGTCGGACCGGTGCTCCTCGCTCCGGCTGCCGATGGTGAAGCCGATGCCGGGGCCGGACATCAGGCCGCTCTGGGTGGTGCGGCTGAAGCTGCTGCCGCTCCGGGTGCTGGTGGCGGCCTCGATCCGGACCTGGCCGGCCGCGCCGAGGGACACCTTCTGGGTGCCGGCGACGGTGCTGCCCGAGATACCGATGTCCTGGCCGGCCTCGATCGTCACGCGGTCGCCCGAGACGGTGGTGCCGACCGCGACCTTGGCGTCCTGGACGGTGCGCGACCGGCTGGAGGAGGAGGAGAACAGGCCCTCGGAGCTGTGTTCGCGGTTTTCGTCCAGGTGGCTGGTCTGGTCGGCGGTGTCCAGGGTCACGCTGGCGCCCGCGCTGGCCTTGAAGTCCTTGGCTGCACCCAGGTGGGCGGCGGTGGCGGTGAGGTCCTGGCCGGCCTTGAGGTCGAGGCTGCCCCCGGTTTCCACCCGGGTGCCGGTCACCTTGGTCTCGCGCTGGTGGCTGTGGTTCCCGCCCTCGCCCATGGACTCGCTGAAACCGGTGGTCACGGCGGACGCCGCGATGTTCCGGGCGGCGGACAGGGTGGCGTTCCCGGTGGTGCGGATCTGGGCGGCCTCCAGCTTCAGATCGCGCCCGGCCGCGGCGGTGAAGGTTTCGGCTTCCACCTGGGAAACCTGGGCGATGCCGGTCCGTTGGCCGGAAAGGCCGGTGCTGGTATGGGTGGTGGTCCGCAGGTTGAGGTCCTCGCCCGCGCCCAGGGCCACCTTGTGTCCCTTGATGCTGCCTTCGCTGGTGAGGGTCCCGGTCGCGAACAGCTTCATGTCGCTGCCGGGCCCGGTGCCGAGGATGCTGCCCCGGTTCCTGAGGTCGGCGCCGGTGACGTGCAGGTGGTTCTCCGCCATGAGGGTGGCGGTGTTCTCGACGGTGCCGCCCGCGTTCATGGCGACGGTCCTGGCGGAGATCACGGCGCCGGTGGGCCTGGGACCCTCGGCCGAGGCCGGGGTCAGGTAGACCACCGGCACCAGGACCTCGGCGTCCTTGCCGTCCGGCGTCGGGACCCGCTGCTGCACCGGCAGGA
>TBL_comb47_HYPODRAFT_10005360_pt1 | contig 14301 bp, 12 predicted proteins | sample TroBogypolimnion_40_FD_10682 | JGI IMG/M metagenome (IMG submission 10682)
ATCAGATAACCTTCGTGGTTTTGATGAAGCTTATCCTTGATAAACAGCTCACTTCTGGGTTCCCCGGCCTTATTCATGTAAGCGGCCGAAGTCTCAATAAAATAGGTATTATGAAGCTTGTTACATGCTTCCTTAAGCAGTTGATTCGCCTGCTTAATTGTGGGCCATACTGACCACCGGCTGGGCGTAGGTGTGATTTCCAAAACAAAAACAGGCTGTTCTGCATATATCCGCCTGACAGTCCGGACTATATCCACAAACAATTTTGCAACCTCTGCAGGCGTTTTATCAGCAGTACTGCCGGTGATGTCATTGGCTTCGAAAATAACCAGTGCCCGAAACTGATGAGGATAAATGATCCGTTCTGCAAAAACAGCAAGATCAGAAAATTTTGAACCACCAAAACCCCGCTGAATTACCGGATATGGCGCCACATCCTCCTTCAGGGTCGACCACAACCGGATGCTCGAACTTCCGGCAAACAGGATGGCATTTCCTGGATCCTTCTCTAATTTATCCTGCTGTTCAAAATCAAGAATATCCTTTCCCCATTTTGCCTCAGACTCATTGACATATTTACGGGTAACGCTGCATGATATAAGAATAACGATTATCAGGAGTGACAATGCTAATCGTCTGATTGTTCTAAAGTTTGCTAATACATTCATATATATAATATTAGAATTAGATTGTTTGGTTAACCATGATTTGTCCAAGGTAGTAAAGATTGCGAACATCTGAAAGATCAATTTTTTTTAACTCATCTGCTGGCCTCAAATCATTCCTGAAAATTGAGTCTAACTTACCCAAATATAGATATTTGATATGAAGTACCCACAGTGAGAATTTAATAATCCTTGGGGGTTTAGGCTTTAAGCTAAAGTGTTATCTTTGCGGCTCATTAAAAATTAACTATGATTTCAGTTGACGGGCTTACCGTAGAGTTTGGCGGAACTACCCTATTTAAAGATATCTCATTCGTAATCAACGACAAAGACCGCATTGCCCTGATGGGTAAGAATGGTGCTGGTAAATCAACCTTATTGAAAATTATTGCAGGAGTACGATCCACCTCCTCTGGTAAGATATCTGCCCCAAAGGATGCCGTGATTGCCTATCTTCCTCAACATCTGATGACAGAGGATAACCGGACTGTTTTTGAGGAAGCAGCCCAGGCCTTTGCCAAAATTTTTGAGATGCAGCATCAAATAGAGGCACTAAATCTTGAAATGTCAATACGAACTGATTATGAATCGGACAGTTATTATTCATTAATTGAACAGGTTTCGACTTTAAGTGAACATTTTTATGCTATCGAAGAGATTAACTATGACGCAGAGGTGGAAAAAATCCTTCTCGGACTTGGATTTAAAAGGGAGGACTTTAACCGGCCTACCAGTGAATTCAGCGGTGGCTGGCGAATGAGGATTGAACTTGCTAAAATTCTGCTTCAGAAACCTGACCTGATCCTGCTCGATGAACCGACAAACCATATGGATATTGAGTCAATTCAGTGGCTTGAAGAATTTCTGATCAGCAGTGCCAAAGCCGTTATTCTGATCTCTCATGACCGGGCCTTTGTGGATAGCATTACTACCAGAACCATCGAGGTGACCATGGGGCGCATTTACGATTATAAGGTCAATTATTCCTCATACCTTACTCTGCGGCAGGAGCGTCGGGAACAGCAGCTGAAACAGTTTGAGGAGCAGCGGAGAATGATTGCTGACAATCAGGATTTTATTGAACGTTTTAAAGGGACTTATTCCAAAACAAACCAGGTTCAGTCACGTGTCAAAATGCTGGAGAAGTTAACTTTAGTAGAGATTGATGAAGAGGATAACTCTGCATTGCGTCTGAAATTTCCCCCTTCTCCCCGTTCCGGAAATTACCCGGTTGTTCTGGAGAGCATGACCAAAAAATATGATGAACATTTGGTTTTTGCGAATGCTTCACTCACCATTCAACGGGGTGAAAGAGTTGCCTTTGTTGGTAAGAATGGAGAAGGAAAGTCAACGTTGGTCAAAGGGCTGATGGGCGAAATAGAATATGAAGGTAAGCTCACACTCGGACACAACACNATGATTGGGTATTTCGCTCAGAATCAGGCATCGCTTCTTGACGAGGAAGTAACTGTATTTCAAACGATTGATGAAGTTGCAAAGGGGGATATCCGGACTAAGATCAGGGATATTCTGGGTGCTTTTATGTTTGGTGGTGACAATCAGACCAAGAAGGTAAAAGTGCTCTCCGGTGGAGAACGGACCAGGCTCGCCATGATCAAACTCCTGCTGGAACCAGTCAATTTGCTGATTCTCGATGAGCCGACCAACCATTTGGATATGAAAACCAAGGATATCCTGAAAAGTGCGTTACTGGACTTCGACGGGACCCTGATTCTGGTTTCGCATGACCGCGATTTTCTGTCAGGTTTAGTCACTAAAGTATTTGAATTTGGAAACCAGCAGGTTAAAGAACATTTAGGAGACATTCACAGTTTTCTGATAAAGAAAAAGATGGATAATCTACGCGAATTGGAGCGAAATCTGCAAAAGTAATCCGCTTTGAATCAGGATTGGGCCAATTCAAACATTCGTCACTTCCAAATCTGAAAAGAAGAGCTAAATGAACCAGATCACATGATCAGCTTGGCAATTACAAATCCAATTCCTATTAGAAAGTACAGGACGAAGATTACAATTGTAAAGATTCCCACAAATTTGAAATGCGATTTCAGATTCCTCAAAGCATTCATGATTTCATCTGAATCGAAATTTCTAATTGCTCTCTTTGCGAGGGTTGAAAACCTGTAAAGGTAAATAACAGGCATGATGTAAATTAAGGAGATTGCTACATAAATCAATCCCAGGTATGCCATATACGGCTTACCCGCTGCAGCAAAAACGGTTGACAAAAAGGTGGTCGTAACCAGACCCGCTATAATCATCAATCCTATAAATACAAAACCTGCCACCGAAAAAAAAGTGGTCCAATTTGCAATCTTTTGTAAGTAAATAACCGATTCTGAAGTCAATCCCAATTGAGTATTCGGCAATCCTTGCTCATTCTGTGAAGTCATTTCCATGGTTATCAAGTTTTAAAGTATGGGTTATAGACGAAATAATCTTTGAATTTGCTGAAGTCAAGGGTCATTCTGGGACCACAAATTTTGCGCTGTAAAATTGCAATTGATTTACAAATTTAGTAAATTTGGTTAAATCAAGAACAATAAGATTATGGAACATTCTATTTTAGAAAGCACTTTAAGTCATTCAGAACGTGAGTACCTGGATTTGATGAGACATGGTGATAATTTTTTCAAAATTGAACTGTTAAGGCCTGCTAAGAGCTATTACCAAAAAGCGCTTCAACTAAACATCGAGACCGAGAAAGTAAAACAGAGAATTGCAGAATGTGACCGGTTGTTGGCTTTTGAAATCAAGGTTATTTGGATACTTGTTGCGATTGCAGTGGTTTTTGTGCTGGCCTTCATAATTTTCTGATGCCATAAAAACCTTTGGTTTAATCTTCATTAAATATTATTATCCTGTAAAAACTCAGCTTGTCTCCTAAATAAGACTGTGGCTAATCCACATATTGCCTTTAAACTTTATTTGGAAGAAGGATAAAAAAATCGGATAAAAACTTAACTGATTCTGTCTAGGATATAAACAACTGTTATTCAGCTTCTTTTAAGGAGAAGCAGGAATAACGAATGATTTGCTATTTTTACTCCAACTATATCTAACTCCTAAATTTAGAATGACTTACGACTATATTGTGATTGGATCGGGGTTCGGTGGCAGTGTTGCCAGTCTCCGACTGGCAGAAAAAGTCTATTCATTTCTGACCCTTGAGCAGGGAAAGTGTTATGAACCGAAGGACTTTCCAAAGACCAGCTGGAATCTTGCAAAAAACTTATGGGTCCCCCAATTAAGGTGGTTTGGATTTCAGAAGCTCTCTTTTTTTCAGCAGCAAGTATTTTAAGTGGTACCAGCGACGGAGGGGGAAGTCTGGTGTATGGCAATACGTTGTAAATGACTAAAGATACTTTTTTTACAGCCTGCCGTGGCGCCGCTATGGCTACTGGGAAAAAATACTGGAGCCCTTCTACGAAAAGTCATCTTTCATGTTAGGCAGAAAAAAGTACCTGAAAACGAATATTGAGGATCGTCTTCTTGCAGAAGTTGCATCAGAGATGAAGGCCGGAAAAACGTTCGAATCAGTATATGTTGGGGTAAATCTGGAGTTACTTTATATTTATTTCTTTCCCTCAAAAATATTGATCATTTCAGCAAATCCAGGATGTTCACATAATTTATTAAGATAATAATCCTTCTTCAACCCACCACCTAAATCTTTAATCCTGTTCCAATCCTGACAAGCTCCTTTTTTATCTCCAAGTCCATATTTGCATAATCCCCTGGATGCCAAAAGGCATTTATCATTTGGTTTACTAAGAAGCTATTTTTCGAATGGTGAGGATATTTTTCAAACCGATGAATAAATAAATTCAATCGATGAAATTATTTTGCAAAAGGGAGGTTTTTATGAAAAAAACGGATCTTATCGCTTTAAGGGATTTTCTTTCCTGGTAAGAAAGTAGTAGTCATAAAGTCCCATTTTTTTTATTAAAGCCAAAAAGCGAGGTTCTTCCTGGAGGTTAATGAAATCATCATCATTTGCGATCACGGGAATCTGATTGGTGCTGTAATTAACAAGCCCGGTATAGCCTAAGGTACGTTCTCTCATAATTTTTTCCAAACAATCCAGTGCTTCATTTTTTTTATTTAGCAGAGAATACAAGGTTGCTAAGAAATACATATCACAGGGTGATTTTGTCAGTTCTGATTTAATCGCAAAATTCATCAGACCGTGTAGTCCGGATTCAGCATACACTTTCTGAATTAAATGGGCATTTTTAGCAGTTTTTGTATCAATGAGCATAAACATCTCAAGGGCTTCAACTGCTTTTAAATCCTCACCCCGTTTGAAATAAATTTTAAACAGGTCATTATGGATATAAGAAGGACCTGGATCAAGTTCCAAAGCTTTAATGTACTCACTTACTGCCTCTTTAAGATTAGATTGCTTGTAATACAATACGCCACTTATTCCATTATAATATGCATAATAAGGATCAAGTCCAAGTGCCAGGTTCATCTCTTCCCGTGCTTCTTCATTCTCCGCTATAAGATCGAGAAACCATGCATAAGAAAAATGAGCATCTCCATAGTTGGGATTGAATGCTATGGCAAGTTTGAACTCCTTCCTGGCTTCCTCCCATTTCCATTCGCCCCAGGATAAAATATTGCCCAGCACAGTATGCGCTTCACAAAGATTTTTATCAAGTTGCAGCGCTTGTTGCGCTATCTTTTTTGACTTTTCGTAGTCTTCTTTAGGTTGACCTGGTCCCCACCCCCACCAGAATCGAAGCCAATATGCGTCTGCAAGTCCTGAAAACGCCAATGCAAAATTCGGATCTTCAAGAATGGATTTTTCAAAATATTCCATGCTCCTTTTCAAATCTTCTTTTGTTCTTTTTTTAAGGAAAAACCGCCCCAATAAATAGGCATCATACGCTTGCGCATTTGTTGTAGGTATTTTTTCAATTATTGCAGTTTCATTAGGAGAAAGTGCCGTCTCCAATTCAATTGCGACTTTTTTGGCTATATCGCTTTGAACCCCAAAGATATCGGTCATTTCGCGCTCAAATTTTTCAGAAAAGAGATACTTATCATTTCGGGCTTCAATCAGTTGCACGAAAATTTCTACTTTACTCTCAAACCTGGAAACACTTCCTTCGAGCGCATAATTGACGTTCAGCTTTTTTGCAATCTCCGGAATAGTCAACGATTTTCCTTGAAAATGTTCAGCAGTAGTTCTTGAAACTACGCGGATTCCTTTGATTCGGAACAGATGGTTAAGAATATTTTCTGTAACTCCATCTGCAAAATATTGATTATCTGCGTTACTGCTGAGATTCTTAAAGGGAAGCATAACAATGGATTTCTCCCGATCTTTCAAATGTTTGACTGAAGTGAGTGCTGGATTTCCATTGAAAAGTTTAATTATTATATATGATATTGCGATTAATATCAGGATACCGGAAGCTATAAAAAGAAAAATCCGTTTTAATAGTCGTTTGGTTATTGCAGGTACTGCTTCTTGTTTTTTATTAATTGGTTCAGCAATAGTATTTTCATTATTCCCTTCTATTTTGTTTAAACTACGTTTATTAAGCTCACCCGGCGGATAACCAAAATATTCGTGAAAGCATTTATTGAAATAGGTGGGGCTGCCAAAACCGACGCGGTAGGCAATTTCTGAAACGGTTAAATCTTCATTGAGCAATAACTCCCTGGCCATTTTCAGCCTGATCTCCCTGATGAACTGGCTAATCGTTTGATTTGAAATGGTTTTTAATTTTCGGTGGAGGTTGATATGACTTAACCCCATCTCGCGTACAAGATCTTCGACTCCAAAGTTTTCGTCAGCCAGATTGGCATTTACGATATCGGTCAATCGTTTTAGGAACTCGCTGTTCATTACGATATGATTCAGATAGTCCTTTTTTCTGTTCCAACGTAATGTAAATTTAAGACATTTATGCCTCATTAACTATTTACAGAAAAACTTTTTTTATGGTAATTTGAGCTACCGGTATTGTTTTAGGTTTAAACAGTATTTTAATTAATAGACAATTGCAAAAAATAAAGCAGGATACAGAAGTGTGTACCGGAATAATCAACCGGAAGTATATAATTGCAACGGCGGGGAGTACTACTGAGATCGTAAATCCTTTTAAATTTAAAGGTAATAACCGGAAAATGAAGTTCAATCAACCATTTTTTAATCTCATGATCTAATCGTTTGATTTGCCTTTCACCCGAAATTCTGTCCTAAGACTTTCGTCCAATAATTATTTGTGATTAAACGCGAGTGGCACAAATGTTGTGTCAATACACCAAAACACAAAAGAATACTACTGATTAACAGATAGTTGACTTTTAAAGGGTGACCCAATCTATGATCGAAACAGAAACCAACAGCTTAGAAGGCTGTTGCTCTATCCAATTAAGCTAATCCTTATATATCAGATAGTTATATTGTTTTTAAAGTGATAGTGTTTTTTATTGGTTTGCGATATGGTTTACATACAGGTAACCATGACAGAGTTAATAATGTAATTGTTTAATGATATATAAGACAATTTTTTGCTTTTTGATCTGTACTGTGACAAAGAACTTTCTTTGGTAAACTTATTAAAAATCTTAATTGCTCCGCACAGGAGTAGTTAACTTTTTAAAAGAGGTTCATTCACATTTAACATTTCCAATGATTGACGAGATAGAATAATGGACTTTGTCGATAACCACTATTTTATAATATACTGATATACTGTTAGTATTGTAAGAATAATTATTGCGATTATCAATCCTGGTCTCATATTTACAGCCAAAGGGTATTTCGTCTTGAAATCTCTTTGAGTAAGAAAATAAATACCAAATACCACAGGTATTGCTCTTGCAATTATATGAGCAACATCACTATGCTTAAATAAATAGTCAATAGCACCCGATATTACTATCAGGCATATAAAAACCACGCCCATTTTCTTTGACATCATATTATTTAGTTTTCGTGTTCTTTATAAAAAAAACAATCAGAATAAGTTCGGATTAAAATCCCAATTTTCAAGTTGGGTCTTGGAGACCGCACAGGGCCTATTTATTAGGCGCATGTGCTTTATAATCACCTTGTAAATCTTTTATATTCTTAAATCGACTGTTTATAGAATAGTGCATGATTAATTTACATACAAACACTAGTTTAAAATGACCCCTCAGATATCCTTATCATTAAATATCAAGTATATACTTTATATTTTTTTGAGTAAAACTTCTTGGAATTAATAATGTTGGCTTTACAAATATTGCTCTATTCTCAACTTCAGATGAGCTTTTGTAGTATGGTAATATTAAGTTATAAAAGGGTTCAGAACCAATTTCGACAAGCTTATCTTTTGTTACTTTTAAAACCAAAATCGTATTATGATACGTTTTAACTGTAGATACTGGAGCATCCATTTGTTTCACATTTACTTCATCTGTATAAAAATTAACGTCAGTCAATTTTAAGTCAATCTTTTTACCACTCTTTGACAAAAAAGTTAAGGCACTCGCTTTCTTTATTTGCATATCCTTTCGAAACTCTGAAGAGGGTGCACTTAATTGAAATTTAACATAATAAATTGTATCAAATGAATTTATAACTTTCACAAAAGTAATCCCTAAATCTAATTCATTAAAATCATTTGAATAACCTAAAACAAATCTCGTTACTGATTTATATTCCTTTTTGCTATTTTCTAATAACTGTGAAAAACAACTGCTTATATTCATTACGAAAATACAGCCAAATGTAAAAATCACTTTTTTCATTTCTTATCCTAATTTAAACTTATTATTCACTAAGAGTAATAAAAAAGTCTACTACATCTTTTAGTTTTAAAAATTGTTTTATCAATTTACTATAAATTGTCTCCCATCAAAATCTTGGATAACGTCAAATTTAATTGTTATTAATCAATCCTTATCAACCTTTTCTAAAATTTTTCGGATGCGGTTCTGCTTCAGTAACGCTGTACGATGAACTCTTTTATCAAGGATCGGGAAAAGGAATCCCTTGAGTAATGTAATCTGCCCATACCTTGAAATTATTCGTAGTGTTTTTTGTGACAATCATAAACTGATCTCCTTTCCGGTCTTCTTCCTGATGTACTTAACCCTCCCCTCAACTATATTCTCTGACTTAAGATTGGCAATATCGGTAAAGCTAATCCTCCCACTCAAGTAACTAAAAACGAAGTTATAAGACACTATTAATATAATATAATATTATTTATTGTAATAATATCTCCAGTGTCCGGGATTACCTCCACAAAATCAGCAATTAACACAATTCCAATAAATTTAATTTTGTTGAGTAAAAAAAAGATGTTTTACAAATGTTTTACAATTCACTAAAAGAAAAAAGGTTAACAAGCTGAAAATGTGCTTATTAACCTTTGTATTTTTCATAAAAAGTGACCCAATCTGGGATCGAACCAGAAACCTACAGCTTAGAAGGCTGTTGCTCTATCCAATTGAGCTATTGGGCCATCAAAATAGTGGTGCAAAAGTACAAAAAATCCCCATATGCCGTGACATCATGGGGATTTTTAATTTCAATGGCTTTAAGTTAACAGTATCCGATCATTATAAAATTGCCAGTATCGGTAAATGGCCGACATGAGTAATTTGCCTATACCATAAAAATATTGTGTTCCGCGCATTGCTGAATCATCGCCTCAGGCCATAAACTTGCCTGGACTTCACCAATATGTGCCTTGCGTAAAAGATACATGCAAAGTCTGGATTGACCGATTCCGCCACCTACAGATAACGGCAGTTCATCCTTTAAAAGCTTTTTATGGAAGAATAATTCCTTCCTTTCTGATAACCCTGTAATCTCAAGCTGACGTAAAAGAGCCTCTTTGTCAACCCGGATACCCATAGATGAAATCTCAAGGGTTTGTTGCAAGGTGGGGTTCCAGATTACGATATCCCCGTTTAATCCCTTAAAGCCATCTGAATTTTCACTGGTCCAGTCGTCATAGTCAGGTGCGCGGCCATCGTGTTTTTTACCATCTGAAAGCTCGCCTCCAATGCCAATAATAAATACTGCACCATATTCCTTAACAATTTCGGTTTCGCGCTCTTTGGTCGTAAGTTTAGGGAATCGCCTGACTAACTCTTCAGAATGAACAAAATGAATCTCTTCAGGAAGCAATGGTTTGATCGCAGGATAATTTTCATAAACCATAAATTCAGTTCGAAGCAGAACAGAATAGATCTGAACAACCACCTTTTTCAAATATTCAAGATTTCGTTGTTTACCGGTAAGAACCTTTTCCCAATCCCACTGATCGACATATAAGGAATGAATATTGGAAAGTTCCTCATCGGGACGGATGGCATTCATGTCGGTGTATATTCCATAACCTGCCGGTATTCCATATTGAGCCAACATCAGCCGTTTCCATTTTGCCAGTGATTGAACTACCTCAGCCTTAGCATCGTCCATTTCCTTGACTGCAAAAGTTACCGGACGTTCAATCCCATTCAGATCGTCATTAATACCGGTCCCTTTTAAAACAAAAAGTGGTGCGGTTACGCGACGAAGCCGTAACTCCGCAGAGAGGCTCTCCTGAAAAAAGTCCTTCACAAATTTAATAGCTTTCTCAGTTTGTTTGAGATCGAGCTTTGGTTTATAACTCTCGGGGAAATAAAGTTTCATTAATTTTAAATTTATCAGTTTTCGCTGCAATGATACAAATTATTGAATTATCTCTGAATAAATTGTGGATTATTAACCAAAAACTAACCTAATCAAACCGGATTGCCTTATCAGGCTCTATTTTAGTGACATACCAGGATGGGACAAGTAGCATCAACAAGGTAACGACAATTGTCCCAACATTAAGTAGAAGCAGATGGGTAATTCTTAAATTGACCGGTACCGTATTGAGGTAGTAGGAAGTAGGATCCAGCTTAAATATCCCAAACCGTGCCTGAATCAAACAGAAGGCTATCCCGGCTAAATTTCCCCAAAACATCCCTCTAAGAATTAAAAATATCGAGATATAGATGAATATTTTGCGGATACTCCAGTTCCCTGTACCAACCGCCTTCAGAACTCCGATCATTGTAGTGCGCTCAAGCATTAGGATAAGTAAGCCGCTGACCATATTGAATCCGGCTACAAGGATAATTAATCCAAGGATGATCCAAACATTCATATCAAGCAGATTCAGCCAATCAAAAATCTGGGGATATTTTGAGGTGATGGTAACCGGGCGAAGCACTGTCTCATCGTCTTTTGAATATTTTAATGTCAGCCTGCGTATCTGCTGCGTGACGGGTCCAAGCTCGCTAAAATCTCTGATCGAAATCTCAAATCCACTGATCTGATCTGAATTCCAGTCGTTTAATTTTCTGACCTGGGCAATATCGGCCAATACAAATAACTGATCAAATTCTTCAAGGCTTGTACTGAATATTCCCGAAATTCTAAATTTTCTCATCTTTTGAGCCTGAGTACCTTCGTTCAGAAAATAGGTAAAAAGCGGGTCTCCAACCTTTAGTTTAAGCAACGAGGCCACCTGTTTGGAAATCAAAACTTCATCACATTTTAGGGAATCAGAAACTGAAAAAACAGATCCCTCAACCAGATTCTCCTTAAAAAACGACCAGTCAAAATCGGGCCCAATCCCTTTTAAAACAATTCCATGAATCTCATCATCCGTTTTGATGATACCGGGTTTTGTGGCAAAACTTTGAACAGTTCTCACCCCTTGAATTTTACTGAGTTCATTTAACCATGGTTGATTTTTTGAAACTGGAACTGTTTCGTAGGATGAGTTTGAGTCGAAATTAACTAACTGAATATGAGATCCAAATCCAATGACTTTATTCCTGACTTGATTTTTAAAACCGGTAACTATGGCTACCGAAAGGATCATGACAAATAGGCCGAATGCAATTCCGAATACCGCAAATGCAACAATCGATTCAGAGAACTTTCTGGAAGTTCCCCTGGCAAAAAAAATACGGCGGGCAATAAACAGTTCTGTATTGAATAGTGACACCTGATCTACTTTTGCGTAAAAGTAGCGATTTTTTGAATTTGTGCAGACTTTTGAAATTTAGATAATCACCTAATCATCCTGGCCCTATTCACCTGACCAGCCAGAAACCCGCAACAATTTTGTACTTTTGACGCAGAATCCCGGAAATTGGCGAATTTTGACTGGTGCGGGCTTCATATTTGCTAAATAATAATACGGAATGACAGTCAGGCCAAAGAAAAATTTAGGGCAACATTTTCTCACCGACAAGAATATTGCAAAGGACATTGTTGAATTGCTTAGGGCAACCAATGTAAGCAAGGTACTTGAGATTGGTCCCGGTATGGGAGTATTGACAAATTATCTGCTTGAGAATTCAGAATATGAGACCTCCGTCATCGAAATTGACCATGAATCAGTCAGTTACCTGCATCAGCACTTTCCCGGACTAAAGGAGAGGATTATCGAGGGAGATTTCCTTCAGATTGATCTTGCAGCCAAAGTATCTCCAACCCCATTTGCGTTAATTGGCAATCTGCCTTATAATATTTCCTCACAGATTTTTTTTAAAGTGCTGGAAAACAGGGAACTAATTCCTGAAATTGTGTGCATGCTCCAAAAGGAAGTTGCCAAACGCATCGCTTCAGGGCCAGGTTCGAAAGTATATGGAATTTTAAGCGTTTTTCTTCAGGTTTGGTATAATATCGAATATCTGATTGATGTTCCCCCGCATGTTTTTGATCCTCCGCCAAAGGTTCAGTCGGCTGTAATCCGCCTTGCGGCAAACGGAAGAACTGATCTGGGTTGCAATGAAAAGCTATTCTTTAAAGTTGTAAAACAGGCTTTTAACCAAAGGCGTAAAATGCTCAGAAACAGCATCCGGGGTTTTTCACCGCGCATCGAGGAATTAGATCCGGTATTATTAACCCGGCGCCCGGAACAGCTTTCAGTTGAAGAATTTATCGATTTAACCAATAATATTGAACGATTAATGCTTGCTCCGGGCAAGCCGGATCCGAATGATCAGGAGGCAAGTGTATGAGTGTAAAACATAAGTGCAAAATTCTATCCGAAAAGAATCTAAGCAGGTTTACACATCTGTTACTGAAATTTTAAACTTTGCAATTTGAATTCTGCATTTTGAATTTCTACTACACCGCATTCATCGCTGTGACAGGATCAAGATGGGCGGCACTTCTGGCCGGTACTACCCCTGCAATTAACCCAATCACGACACTAATCAGGAGCCCGGTAACTATATTTCCAAGGGTTAGAACCAGATTAAAATCATAAGTCTTACTTACTACAAAGGTGAGAATATAGATAATCAACAGGCCTATAATTCCACCAATCAGGGAGAGAACACTAGCCTCAAAGAGAAATTCGAGTAAAATAAACTTGCTTTTTGCTCCGAGTGCTTTTTGTAAACCAATTATTTTTGTACGTTCCTTTACCGATACAAACATGATATTCGCAATCCCAAATCCACCTACCAGGATTGCAAATCCGCCAATAATCCAGCCTGCAATATCGAAAACTTTAAAAAGACTGTCCAGTCTGCCCGAAATCAGACTCACCTCATTTAATGCAAAATCATTCTCGGCAGATGGTTTTATCCTCCTGATAGAACGCATTATCCCTTCAAGTTCTTCGGAAAGACGCAATGCAGGAATATCCGCTTTACCTTTAACAATGATACTTTGCCCCGATTCCAACCGTGGATCAACCATTCGTGCGGCAAATTTTACAGGCATTAAGACCCGTTTATCCATACTTGTTCCAAAAACATCATTCCCCATTTTTTCAAAAACACCGACTATATAAATGGTAAAACCCTCAATTTTAACAGATTTTCCTACAGGTGAGATGCCTGGGAATAATTGTTCTCCAATATCTGAACCCAGCATGGCAAAATTGGTGCCTGAATTAAATTCGTCCTCTGTCAAAGGTCTTCCGTTTGCAATCTTCAGGCTCCAGGTCTCGATCAATCCGCTTGATGCTCCAATTATCTCAGTGTTTTCAGCTTTACTGCTTCCGACTTTAACAGTCCGGTTAAAACCATAATTAAAGACAGCATATTGGGATAAACCCGACCGGCGCAGAATCTCCTGGGTTTCAGAGAGTTTTGGATCAGGGCGGTTAAGGTATTTCCACCAGGGATACTCCGTTTCTCCCGGAGGAGGTGCCCATGGCCATTTCTGAACATAAATCACATTACTCCCAAGTTTTGACATGCTATCACGGATTGTTCTTTCGAGGGAATCAATAATTGTAAAAACCGAAATGATGCAGAAAATTCCAATAGTAATTCCAAGCAATGAGAGGAATGTTCGCAATCTATTAACTACCAATGAATTATATGCAAATATAAAACTTTCAATAATCAGACGAACTATAATCATATGTTTGTTTTTTCACACTTTAAATTTAGGAATTAATTGCAATGTAACAGGCACTTTTCAAATCAACTGATAAAAAATGACAAAAGCATAATGAAAAAAGCCGCTAAAAATTAAAGGTTTTTATTAGCTTTGCACAAAATTATTAAGAAATTTATAATGAGTGAATTGAAAAAAATAAAATCGGCCTTAATATCTGTATACCATAAAGATGGATTGGACGAAATTATT
>TBL_comb47_HYPODRAFT_10005362_pt1 | contig 14299 bp, 42 predicted proteins | sample TroBogypolimnion_40_FD_10682 | JGI IMG/M metagenome (IMG submission 10682)
ATACTATGCAATGTCACAGGCACAAGCAGGACTGGGTAATCTTGAGAAGGCGCAATATGCCTTAAACAAAGCAAAGGGACTAAATCCGTCTCTAGATTTTGCTAGTTCTAGTAATGTATCAAATCTAGAACGGGCAATTACTCCGCAAGTACAGAAGATCGAATATGTAAGCGATTCTCATTTTTGGCGTAATTTGTTTATCTTTCTAGTGATTGCAGGTGTAGCATACTATGTTTACGTCATGTTTAAACGTAAAAAAGAAGATGACGATGATGAAGACTATTTCGGAACTGCAGGACATGTTTCTAATCCGAGTCCTAAGTCACCGAGTGGTCCGTCTACATATGCAGATACTACTGTTGTAAGACCTCGACAAACAATCAGTAGAGTTAATCGTACTACACATACTACTCCTGTTTCGTCTTACCCTTCGCAGCCGACTGTAGTTAACAATCATTATGGTTCCAACAACGACGGATTCCTGACAGGAATGCTAGTAGGCGAAGCATTAAGTAGAGGGCATCATGATCATACTACAATTATCGAACGTGAGACTGTTCGTGAGACTCCTAGTCGTAGTTCAAGTTGGGACGATAGTGCTAGTGTAAGTAGCTCTCGTAGCTCTAGTTGGGATGATAGTTCTAGTTTAAGCTCTAGTTGGGACGACAATAATTCTAGCTCTCGTAGCTCTAGTTGGGATGATAGTTCTAGCTCTCGTAGCTCTAGTTGGGATAGCGACAGTTCCAGCAGTTATAGTTCCAGCTGGGATAGTGGTTCGTCGAGCTCAACGGATGATAGCAGTTCATCGAGTTCGAGTGATAGTTGGTAAAGAGGTATAAATGAACTTTTTAAAAAATCTTACAAATCTAACAGCAGTTGGGGGATTGATTTATGTTGTGTTTCAGTTAGTTCCAAACTTGTTGTCAGCAGATGACACTCTTAGTGTAATTCTTGGCGGACTCATAATTGTAAGTCTTCTTGCAGCCACGATTCCGTATATTATTAATATAGTTAAAAAAGGTAAAGTAAATGAATGATGGTCCTAGTTTTAAGGCGATTGCAGTAGTAATTGCATTGGTTATTGGAAGTGTATACTTGTTCTCGTGTATTCAGCGAGTACCATTTGGTAATGTAGGTATTGTTGTACACTTGCTCGGCGGCGACAAAGGAGTAGACTCCGAAGAAGTTGGAGTTGGCAGGCGGTTTGTTGGTATCAACGATGAGTTGTATTTGTTCCCAACATTCTTGCAGAACTATGTATGGACTGCTGATAATAGAGAAGGAAGTCCTACTAATGAGGAGTTTACGTTCCAGACTCGAGAAGGACTTGTAGTACACGCTGATATTGGTATTTCCTATTCAGTAAATCCTACTAAGGTGTCTGAAGTATTCCAAAAGTATCGTAGGGGTATTGATGAAATTACGCATGTGTTTATTCGAAATCAAGTGCGAGATGCATTAGTATCAGTTGCTTCCAGTAAGCCTATTGAATATGTCTACGGTGAGGGCAAGGCCGAACTTATTAAGGAAGTCGAACGCATTGTTCGAGAAGCAAACGGCGACTTGTTTAATATTCAGCAAGTATATTGGATTGGAGAACTTAGACTCCCAGATAGTGTAGTACATGCAATTAATGAAAAGATTAATGCTACACAGCTGGCAATGACTCGAGAGAATGAAATTCAGCAAACTAAGGCTGTTGCTCAAAAGGCAATTGAAGAAGCAAAGGGTGTTGCTGAAGCTAAACTTACAGTTGCACGAGCAGAAGCAGAAGCAGTTCGTATTAATGGACAGGCAGAAGCAGATGCAATTGAAGCAAAGTCTAAAGCACTTAATGCTAGTCCGCAGTTAGTGCAGTATGAAATTGCCAAGAACTGGAATGGCAAGTTGCCCGAAACTACAATGGGCGCAGGATCTATTCCACTTCTAAATATTAAATAGTATTTTAATACGGAAAGAATATGGTACAATGGACAACTCCTGGTAAAAGTGATCCGGTAAGAATTTTAAACTTACCGGAGGTGCCGGACCATATTGTATCTAAAATTAGGCTATTATCTAACACATTAGCTCATGATGACGAACGAAAGTATGGTCGATTATGGATGAATGAGTTTCATGGTAATAGCCGTTCTGTGAGACATGAATTTAGCCCTATTGGAGATATAGATCCCGCACTAAGATTAGAACTATTATCTTTTTTATCTCCATATTTTCAAGAAGAAATATATGCCTTAATGTATGTTATGCGTAATGTTACAAATCAACCAGCATGGCTACATCCGCATTGCGATATCGGTCGTAAGACAGCAATTAACTATTATATAGATTTAGGAGGAGATCATGTCGAAACAGTATTTTATGATCATTTCAGAATTACAGAACCGAACCTACCTGAAAATCAACGGGATGAAGAGCTTGTAAGAACTGCATCATTTCAACACCGAGCTAGAACTTGGTACTGTTATAATTCTCAACAATGTCATTCGGCTACAAATATAGAAACAACACGAATTTTATTATGTATATGTCCTATTAATAATCCAACAATAGAAGAATTCTTAGAAAAATATCAGCATTTGATTGTCAAATAAATACTAATACACTTTGGAGGATCTAATCATGAAGTGGGAAAAACCTAGTTATGTTGATCTAAGATTCGGTTTTGAATGCACCGCATATGTGTTCATTCGATAACTGATACAAGAAAGGGCTTATATAAGCCCTTTCTTTTTGGCTCTAGTTTCTGCTAAAGTCTTTCTTATTTTGTCTCTTGTCTCTTGAGTTACTATATGTCCTTTTCGACTTTCTATCCAATTTGACATGTGTTGATCTGATTTCTTTTTTCCTTTGGCCGATTCTGATCTCTTTTTATTGGCCTCTTGGAAGACGCTATTCTCTTTTTGCCGTTCATATCTCTTTGCACACGATTCTTTCATTTTAGCGATCGATTCGGGCTTGTGTTTTTTACCTTTCCACATTTCTTCAATCTTTAGACGCTTAATTTCTTCAGTTCCAATTTGATTGCTTAATGCTAACCATGCCACTTTATCTTGCCATCTACCGTATTGTTCGTATAATACTCGATGTGCTTCTGCATGTTCTTCTATTGTGAGTTCTATAAGATTGGCAGGATCATCGGTTCCACCTGCATGTTTAGGAATAATATGATGTATATGTTTCATCTTATATTTATCATTGTTACTTCATAACCTAAATAACCGCTAATTAAAAAGCCCCTTAATTGGGGCTTTTTTATCAACGTGTGTAATTGTATTTTTTCATTAATTTAAATAATTCGCCTGCTGGAAATCCTGATAACTGTTTATCATGTCTATTAATTGGAAATGTTCTTTCGCCTTCCTTAGTCCATAATTCATGTGATCCTTTTTTCCTAGTAAGGGTGAATCCTAATTCTGAAAGGATTATTCTTGCGTCTCTCATTGTAATATTGAAGTTAGCTTCGTCGAGATCCGGACTTTCGTTAATAATTTCATAAATCTTCATATCATTATTTATTGACTTTTTGTCAAGATTATCATATAATTTTTGTATGAAGGAGAATAATAATGATTTCAGGAATTTCACAATATGGTAGGTATATACAGGTAGCAAACGGAAGTAGCAGTCCGTTTCCTTATCTAGGCACTAATAATAATAATGACCCGGCAATGGGTGATGTTCGTATTGTAAATGGACAATTAAGCTGCTGGGTCGGTAACAGTTGGCAACCAATTGCCGGATCATATGCAAGTATAGGGTTATCCGGTGAAGCCGAACTTCTTTTAGATTGGGCAAAAGAACAAAAAAATAAAGAAATACAGCGAGAAGCGTTAATTCGCAACAACCCTGCACTACAAAAAGCATATGAAGCAATTAAGAGAGCAGAAGAGAACTTTGATATACTTGAAAAGTTCGTTGAAAATGATAAAGATCTCAGAGACGCTGATGATGGATCTTGGATGGCAGCATCATGATTAGTATTTCATTTAATTTAAGTAATCCGTTTAGTCGTAGGTACGAAGCCAAAACATTAGCGTCTAAATTAATTACCGAGCATAAGACCTTAGAAATAGAATATTCTAGAGATACTACTATAATTGACTTTTCGTTTAGGTGGACATTTCGGCAAAGTCATGCCGGAATTATGATCGGATTTGGCTTGCTTTCTCACAGTCTTTATGTTATGCTAGATGATATAAGACATTGGGACAGAATTAACAATTGTTGGGAAAAACATGACGAAGGATGTTAAAGACTTACCTATTCATAAAGATAGGATCGGACAAACAATTAAATTAGAAGATTATGTAGTGTATCCAGATCGTAATCATCTTAGCATTGGCCTTGTTAAGAAACTTAATAACAAAATGATCGGTGTATCTAAACTTGTAAAAAATAAACGAGGATATGGCTGGTCGAGTTATAGCAATAAATATCCAGATGACTGTGTTATTGTCGATGGAGCCCGTGTAACTATGATTATTATGTCGCTCGGAAATGAAAACCATTAAACTTAGATACGATAATTGGCAAAGAATCCGTGAACAACTCTTGCAAGAATACCCTAAAAGTGCTATAATAATACGATGGAAAATGAAAGAAGTGTTAGGGTTTACAACACGTGATGACAACTCATATAGATTAGAAAATAGTCCTGTTTATCTAGACTTCTTTGATGAGAAAAAATACACATTCTTCTGTTTAAAATTTAGTGAGTATATTAATGGCAACAATTAGCGTTACTAAGAAAGTTAACATGGAAAACTGTGAAGTTGGGATGTTCCGACTTCCGGGCCTTAAATTTGAAAAAGGTTCACTTCCTCAAGAATTAATCGACGAAATGGATGACTGGTGCAAGAAAAATCATTGCGGCACAAAGATGACAGATAATCTATGGTCCTTTAAGAAGGAAAAACATCGTACAATGTTTATTCTTCGATGGAGCGATCAAATTCCTCAAACTGAAGAATGATTGAAATAGATCCAGAACACGAAGCTCTTACTAATGCTGCTCTTTGGGTTCGGGAGTATTACAATATTCCCGAAGATGAAAGTATTCAGCAATTATTTGAAAATGAATTTAAGTGCAAAATACATATTAATATAGACGGAACAACGTGGAAAGTTTGGTTTCCTAATGACGAAGACTATAATTGGTTTATGTTAAAGTGGTCATGAACAGAACGTTTATAGATGCAATTGGATACGTAGAACGCAACCAGGAAACATGGGAGAAGATGATTGCTGCCTGCTGGTCTGAATGGGCTCAAGAGCATCTAGAAGAAGATTACAAATTTCATTTTTATGATACAGAGAAGTTCAAAGATGAAATGTTCCAAAAGTACGGAATCGAATGTTTCGTAAGTGATAACACCCATTCGTGGGATTACCGTGTCATCGATTATACAAAGTATTCTTTATTTCAAATAAAGTACGCAAAATAATATGTTTATAGTAAACATTTGTGACCCCGATCCGGATTGGTCTTCTACTAAAAATGCAGATGCGATGATTAAATGGGCTAATGAAAATTGTAAGAGTTTTGAAACCCATGCAGTACTCGACGTATCGGATTTTAGTATGTATCATGACACAGTATTCACTTTTTATTTTAAAGAAGAAAAAGACGCAACTTGGTTTAAAATAATGTGGCTATGAACGAATCAAGAAATACATTTAACAGACTAACAGATAGGCCGCTACTTGTGACTAGTTTTTGGTGTAAATTTGGAATACATAAATGGCAGAAGTGGTCTGAACCGTTTAAAGAAAATAGTCTTAGTCTATATTCTTATCAAAAGAGATTTTGTGATAGTTGCAATATTGTAGATACGAAACAAATAGATAAAATATGAAATCAGACGAAACCACAGATCAGCCCGATCGGATGAAATGCATAATGCCAGTGATTCGAAATCTGTCACCTAAAATGATAGCAGAAGATATTGTAGGTGTACAGCCAATGACTGGTCTTAAATCGATGCAGATAGGATTCACAGATGGTATCGAACATCCTTATTGGGTGGAAGTTCCTTGGAATCCCGGAGCAATTTGGGCTATTAAAAACACACACAGCACAATGGGACGATCGGACAAATATATCGAATCCAAAGCATGGTGTGAGGAAACATTTCCTATGGATGACTGGATAGCATCGAGTTTTAAGTTTTATTTTAGAAATGAAAAGGATCGTGATTGGTTTGTACTGAGGTGGAGTTGATGAAAATCGGACAGAAATCTGGAATTAGATATTCTGCTTTGAAATTCGGACCAGACTCTGTTGATTGGTGCAAGGAACATTTTGGTGAATCGAATATCCTTACTGGTAGGTATTTGGTATTAGAATGGACTATACAATTTAAGAACGAAGCAGATCGTAACTGGTACTTAATGAGATGGCAAAAGTGATTGGAACATCTCCAATAAGTGTAGGATTATATTATGCTCCATACATTCCTTTACAGACGGTAACAATAAACATATCAATTGAAAAATTAGAAATGAAAGTAACACGTTTAGATAAAAGACACAAAGGCACAGAGTATTATCAATACTATGTTACACCGGTAGGCTCTTCGACACACAATCAAGTAAAACAATTCCACGATTGGAGAGTCTGGTGTTGGGAATCATGGGGAGCAGGAGCAGAAAGAGATTATGCTTTTGTAGCGCCGGACGCAGTATGGGGATGGCATAGTGAATATACTGAACGCAGGATTTACTTGAAATCTGTAAAGGAGCTAAATTGGTTTAAGTTGCGATGGTCATAAAAGGAAGCAATTCTGAAAACGGAAGACACTTTCTGATTCTCACAAATTATACACAAGAAGAAATATCTCAAGTAAGAGACAAATGGATGCATCGATTAGGAGTGCGATTAATGATAGGACCTGATAACTTTACTATGATTTCGTTTACTGACGAAGCAGATAAAAATTGGTTTGTATTAGAATGGCAATAGCAAATATCAATCAACAATCGTTAGCATCGATGACGAAATTTAAACTAATCGATGACGAGATTTATGAAAGGCGTATATTATATAGATTTAGCACAGAATTCTCTAGAGAACCGTGGCAATCTACACAATACGCAGGATGGGTCGATTCGGAAGCCGGTCGATGGGCAGCACAAAATGTTAAAGATCTCGGAATTACTATGCGCGAGGACTTTTCTACATTATTTACGCATTGTGCAGTTGTCGGATATGTGTCCGGTAAAAGATGGACCGAATATTGTTTGAAATACATTGACAAACAATATACTTAATTGTATAATACACATATATTAACGTAACTTAACATAAGCAGATGAAAATTTACAAATACAAACTTGGCGCAACTGTACAACTCCCGATTAACGCTCGCATTTTGCATTGTAATACACAAGATAAAGCGTTACATGTTTGGGCATTAGTCGACCCAGAAGAACAGACTATGGATACATACGAAGTTATTGTAATCGGAACAGGTCAGCCCATTAACCCTGCTGGATGGGATTACATTACAACTGTACATGAAGGTGAATATGTTTGGCATATTTGGTTTAAGAAGTCAAAAGATGATTGGGAATTTAGTTAATGAGGACTCTGTACTATTACGTCAAATGGTTGTTTAAAGACGTTAAGTTTAAGTTTGATTCTACATACATAGTATTCCTTGCTACTATATTTTTTATTACAGGAATCATAATGAATGTAATGGGTATAATGATTCATACTGAAATCGATCCTGTTACTCATAAACTTAAAGTTTGGAGAGACGAGTATTGGCCGATATTAGGAGACAAATTTCTTATTGCCGGAATGCTCTTATATATTATTTTTGTATTTTGGCATTTAGTTATACAAAACTTTAGAGCGTCATTTAAACGCTTCAAACAAGAACAACGTGATTTATTGAAAACAATTGATAGAGGACGTTAATGGGTGTAGAGCATTTTGATTATGCTATATATCAAGGCCGTTGGTTTGATGATTCCGAAAAACATGAGACATATGTTAGATGGAGTCCATGGAAGACTATCGACGAATGGGAATACAAAACTATGCTCGAAGAGATAGATAAAGGAGCCAAGTATCAAATTAGAATATTAAGTCAAATCTACATTAAAGGGTATGGCATTGATATTGATAAAATAGACTTGTACTGTCCAAGAGCAAACATTAATCCAGGATTATAGATGAAAGCACAAAAACCAGCAGAAGGTATTATGTTAACTAAAGACTTTACCGATTCAAAGTATTATGAAGTTGCATGTACTTGCGGAAGCGAAGAAGATGCAATTGAAGTTTGCGTTGAATTTGACGAAGACATCCAAGAAATTCAAGTTACATTTTATACTACTCATGCGACTGAATGGTGGAAGAAGGTTGCTGATTGGAAGATTTATGATATTAAACCATTTTGGTTGTATTCTATCGTTTATGATATTCAAGGATACATTAATGGCTTTGCACATCGTTTAGCAGTTACACGCGATGTCTGGTTCAAAGGATATGCAAAGTATTACGCTTCTACGTACATGACTAAGCAGCAGGCTTTAAACTTTGCACAAACATTGAAAGATTCTATCGCACACCTTGAAAAACACAAAAAGAATGAGGCGAAGCAATGAATAATCTAAAACAATTCCTTATATGGCATTGGAAAAAGTTTAAATTTAGTTACGGTGCTTCATTATTGTTATCTCTAATTGGAACACTATCAGGACTGCTTATAGCAGAATATTCGGTATCAGTAGGAGGATGGATTATACTGTTGTCTATCACATTACTAGGACTAACTTGTCTTAAAATGTTTATTTGGGATTCTATTAAAGATAGTTACCTAGAATTTAAAGAAGAACAGCGTAAAACATTTGATGTTCTCAACGATGATGAATTTGGATTAAGAAGAAGAGGAATTAAAAAATGACAGATGAAACTAAACCAGTCAAAATCATATTTGATCCAGGCTGTTTTGACGACTTTGATGGTACACAAGAAGAACTAGACGAAATGATCGCCGAGATTCAACGTCTAGCGGATTCTGGAGAACTTTTCGAAAATGCTATTCCGCTAGAAGAGTCAGATCTTCTTTCAGAAGAAGAAAAAGAGGAGTTAAACTTAAGAATGGATAATTTTGGCAAAAGGAAATTACACTAATGTTTAAATGGTTAGCAAAGAAGATTAGAAATGCTGAACAAGAACATACAATCAGTGCTGCTAAAAGTACTAATCTAGTAGCAGTAGATGACTCCGGAGAAGGTGAAGATCCTATCCGTTTTGAGTTGACTTCTGCCGTCGGAGGCCGTATACTTAGAGTTAGGCGTTACGATCGTAGAAAGCACGAAAGTGATGTTCAAACTTACGTTATTCCACAAGGAGAAGATGTGGGTGAACGTGTAACTAAAATACTTAACTTGGAATTACTTAAATAATATTATGGAAAATTTTATTGTACCTGTTATCTCTTGTTTGTTTTGTGCTGGTGTCGGTTTCTATCTCGGTAGTTCATATCGAAAAGAACTAATTCTAAAACACATGGCCGATAATCCCGAAGCGTTAATTGAAACACTTAAAAGAATAAAAGAGCTCGACGAAGAAACCGGCGAAGCACTCGGTGTAGAAGTTTATGCAGAAGAACGGAATAATGTGTGGTATCTTTATAACAAAGAAACAGATCAGTTTTTAGCTCAAGGGGTTAGTTTAGAAAAGGCACTCGACGATGCACATGATAGATTTCCGGGAACTAACTTCTGGGGCCTAGCACATCCTGAATAAATATATTAATATTTTAATAAGGACTTAAAATGGCAACATATCGTGTATTAGCATATTCTCCAAGTTTAAATCAACTACAAATGGAACTTGATTTACAGTATGAAATGATAACTGATCCGAATTATGCACAAATGAAAGCAGATGTGTTTGCTGCTCGGTATAATCAATGGCGTTATAATCATGCTGTTGATTGGGTCGGTCGGATCGAAGCAGTAGACAATTAATCCTTTCCACAACAAAAAACCCAAATAGTCACAAGTATAACGCACACTAGCATTATTAACAATGCTAGTTGTGCATCTTCTGTATGCATAATACTGCCTCTATTATATATTTATTGTAAGCCATTACTGTTTACTAATAGTAAACAATCTTTTTAATTAACACCTATTGTTTTTTAATCTAAAATAAGATAAAATATTATATAGGGTGACAAAAAGGAGGCATCTATGTTAGAACGATTTGTTGAATTTATGAAAGAAGTTGACTATGCGGCTGTTGCTTATTGGATCGGAGTTTTATTGTTCTTGTGGATGATATTTGCAATGTTTGTTGGGTATATTTTCGACGATATCCCGTGGTGGACTAAAGCTTCTTAGCCTCGCGTTCTTCCTTCCATTTATTAAACTTTCGTCTTGCCCATTCAAACACAGGAACGACGAGGAATCCCCATAACTTGTCTTTATGTTTGTCGTATAAGTCTTTTAATTGTTGCTTAGTAGTAGATGTAACTACAATGTCGTTACTATAAGACTCGATAAAATGATTAGTTTGTTTATTATTAATAGTTACAATTGCAGTGATACCGAGCGATATGTGACTAGTACCTGCTTTAAGTGCAGTAAGTTCCCATTCCCATACATTGGGCTCTGTAACAAACAATGCTTGTTCGTTTGTACTTAGATTAACTAATTTAAATTCTTCTTCATCCACGTTAAGTTGTGCATTGATTATTTGAGATAATTTAATTTTATCCACAGTCTTAGATGGATCTATCTTCATTACAACATTAAATGGATCGTCTACTGTTGCAGTTTTTGGAACACTATAAGAGATAGCAGTATTTGGAATTGGTTCGACAACATCCGCTTCTGTTTTAAGTGGTGTGGTAGGTAATTGTATTTTGATTTGCTCGGCAGGAGCAGAAGATGTAGGGCCAGCAGATAACTTATCCAGTAATTTAATGTTCAACAAGACAACTGTAACTAGAACTAAAAATAATGAGGATAAAAAGATTTGTTTCATCCACTATTTATAACCCTAGTGATATAGTGTCTTAACTAACCACTCCTTACAATCTGGCCAATTGCGATATTTGAATGATCGACCTCCTGCTGCCTCCCATTCTTGACAGTTACTATCTCTATCATCGATTAAGATATCACCTTCCTTACAATGTTGCCACTTATCTTTGCTGTAAGGGCCCATCATTACAGGAATGCCAGGGAAGTGCTTCTTAGCCCAACATACTTTGTCCCATATTGCATAAGGCACGTCATTGTTGCGTGGAAGGGCTGTTAAGAATAACAATTCACATTTATTTTGTATACAGTACTCGTGGCACCATCGTACTAATTCGTTGGCTCCTTCCTTAACAGGCAAATCTCTGTAAATGCGGGGATTGCGGACAATCTCACGCCATACTTCGGGTCGGAATCTGCCGCCTAACGGAAGTTTTTCTCCTACCTTTTTTTCTGCGTATCCTATGAAGTCTGCTACAACTTCGTCCATATCGAGATATATTTTCATAATTTTATTTAACTACAATTTAGAAGGAACCATGTTAAATCCTTCTCACGTTTAAAATAATATGTAGGTTTTATAGTACCGACAACAAACCATAAGCCTGTATTGATATGTGATTGTAACCATAATTTTCTCGGATCGATACTACCTTGGAATGGGTCTTGTAATTCTTTTGATGCTAGCTCAACGGAATAAGGCCAAATAGACTTATTTAACTTTCGCATAACTATCAATAAATGTCAATTTAAATAGCATAGCATCTCGAGAATCTTTAAGCAGTACAGTTCCGCCTGCTATAACCCAATCGCCCTTACATCGTGTACTGCACCATTCGGCTATTTCGTCTCGACAAAATGATTCCGAGATTTTGGTATTAGGTTCATGGTAGTATTTTCCTTCGATTTCTTCGACCCAGCTTAATCGTTCCCAATTTTCATCTATAGCTGTTTGATATTTTAAAAAGTTATCAATTTCACTCATTTATTATGTACTCACTATACGCAATCTTAAACATGTACGCAGCCTTTTCGGATTCAAATTGTACAACATCATACGTGCGATCTTTACGGGTGGCATGCCACTCTACATGCCACCGTTCAAAATCTCCGTCGAGCGGATATGCGTTACACCATTGAAACATATCTTCAGTCACAACAGTGACTTTAACCCTATGTCTAAAGTATGGATCAGCACCTGGCCCTCGATAGAAGAATTTCATGGATATTTGATTTTCCAAAGTAGCTCTTGCTTAGGATCTTCGAACTTTAATCTGTAGTCAAATTTATTCAACTCAGAATTGTAATACTCTTCTACTGTATACGGACCCGGAAAGAAGTCTTGCATGAATGATTCTACACCTTCTATGTTTTTTCTAAGGAGATGCGCTTCTACTAACAGTGATTGCCAAGATTTTACACCCATTCTAACTGCCATAGCGTGAACAATCGAGGACTCAACCAATATATGCCAGGAAATGGTTCCTGCCAATCCAAATTCGAATGCTTCCTAATCCACATCGCCATTTCAGGCCCTGTCATGATTTCTTTCCAACCTACCGGTTTATATTTTGCTGTTATATCTATTGTATCCATTATGTCCACCTTAACTCATACCACATTGCATCTTCTTTCTTCTTAAAGTAAAACGAATCGGATTGAAACTCATAGAACCACCGTCCATTCGAACCAGGGGATCCAAATATTTTCTCGCACCACTCGAAGTCGTCAGCGGTAATTATGTGTGCATTACAAACCCACCACCCCCATCTATATATCATTTTAACGTTTCCCACATATATTTCTTTTCAAACTCTGTGCGTAAACCATGCGAATCCTTAACCCACGCATCTATCATTTCATAATTGCCATGAGAACCTTCAGGTGAGTTCTCTCGAATCCACATGGCAATAGCCCAGAATGCTGCACGATTAGCAGAATCCGCTTTGTATAATGCTGTTTCATAGTCGTACGCTAACATCGATTCAATAAAGCTGCCGGGCCTCCAGCCTTTTAAAAAATAATCGTTAAGAGTTTGTTGAGTATGCTTCGGAACAGCCATACCTTTGTAATCATTAAAAAAATCGATCATAAACATTGCCCATACTTAATTTTAAATAACGTTGCTTGTTTAGCAGATTTAAAAGATAACACCCAATATCCTCTAGTTTTTTTAGTTTGAATGCTATAAATGCCATCAACCGGCACAGCAATTATATCGTCATTTGCCATGAAGGTAATGAACTCTTGATCTACTTCTGTAATTGTACGAAACTTAGGATCATCTACATATCCATTACATTGTTTCATAATACGCCATATTATAGGTCTATATATAATAACTAATCGGGTTTCATAAGGCCAATCATACTCAAGAGAATTCATATCCATTTCAATGTGAACCAATTAGCGTCTTTTTCGTTCTTAAACCAAAAACATGCAATCATGAGACCATTGCCTGATTTCTTTGGTCGCCATACATTAACATTATCCGCTCCATAGTAGTCTAAACACCATAGGGCAGCTTCTCTTCGAACTTCTACAGGCAGGTGATCTATAACTATTGGTATTGTACAGTTCGGCATTTCATAAAAGTTGCTGTCACTATAATCCGTCATCTCCTTCTACCGTATAAGTAAGTACTTCCCGATCAAGTATCCAATCGCCATACTTTAGCTCCATTATAGTTATATCGCGATCAGTTTCGCCGTAGTAATTGATGTCTACATACCTGCACTCTAATCCTTGATTCCCAGTGGTATAAAACCCTGAGCGCCAATGTAAAGTTGCTAGAACTTCTCTAGGTGTGTTAAATTTGAACCAGAACCGTTTGATTTTAAATGTTCCTTCTACTTTCATCCCCAAGCTATCCTGTATAAAAACATATCTTCTTCGTTGTCAAATATAATTGAATAATACGGCATAAACGTCGTAGTGTCAACTTGTTTAGCGAATAAACATCGATTGCCAAAGCGACTTTCGCACCATTGCTTTTTGTTAGTAAAGGCATAAGCATCTTGCAGATCCATAATTTCGTACGTGATTGTTAAGCCCATCTTAATACGAACCAATTCATATCTGCGTGTGTTTCAAATATTATATAATAGTCTTCTTTAGTATGTGTAAAATGCCAAGTTTCCTTGAATGTTGACCCTAACCACTCTTTGACATCCTTCTTAAGCACTATAGCAAGTGAATTCGGGTCAAACTCGAGTAAAGGATGATGTATGGCCGGAGCGAGTGTATTAGGATCCAAATACAGGTGTGCATTACCTTTATCTATACGATATGC
>TBL_comb47_HYPODRAFT_10005363_pt1 | contig 14298 bp, 13 predicted proteins | sample TroBogypolimnion_40_FD_10682 | JGI IMG/M metagenome (IMG submission 10682)
TCAGTATTAATTTATGTAAAGCGATAAATTTCTTTCTTTAAGTTATTTCAGCTATCTGTTACCAGATATTCTTTTGTTTCTTTTTGGAAATTTGGGGGTCAGGGGTGCAGCCTAACGAGGAGACAAATTTACGGCGACTTTTTGGATTTGGTGCCCGAAATGCCTTATTTATATATCAACACGGCGCACAGCTGTGCGATTTGGGAAGAGGGAAAAGAGAATGTTATAAGGATGTTATGAATCGAATTTTCTTTGGTGCCAGCGTCTTTTTCATTGGGAATGCGTATAGGTTGCGTATAGGGATCCTATACGTATGCCAGGGCGGGGAAAACGATTAATAAAAGACAATTATTCTATATAAATAAAAAAAGTGCCTCAGATTTTGAGACACTTTTTATTTGGAAGGAAATCACTTATTTTTTTGGAGCTTCCTCTTTCTTTGGTTCTTCCTTTTTTGGTTGAGCCTTTTTCTTCTTTGCAGGAACTGGTTCTTTTTTTGCCGGAGCAGTAGTTGCTGGTGTAGCCTTATCTGCAGGTTTTACTTGTTCTGCCTTTGCGGGCTGCTGTTTTTGATCTGCTTTTGAAGCATCAGGTTTATTCTGGCTGAAAGCAACAGTCGTAAAAAACATGACACCCAATAAGAATGCTAACTTTTTCATTTTTAATAGGTTTTTGTGAGATTAATAATTATTGTGCCGCAAAGTAAAAGCAAAATTCTGAATATTTTCTGTACTTCGGGTATGTTTCAAACACCATTACAGCATCAGAGCCGCCTCAGGATGACTTGACATTTTTGCTAATCCGGGGTGCCGGACAGAGATTATACAAGGCTTAGTTACTAATTATCCCATGAAATTTATACCTTTGTACCGGGTATCAGTTGCTGAATGAAAAAAATTCTTTCGATCGTTTTTATTGGTTTATTCCTTCTTAATAGTTGTGGGTATTATTTTATCTTCTCTTACAACCAGGGGGCGCTTCGGGATGAGATGAGGAATCTGATTCATGCCGGCTACTTTAGGGATCATTATGAACAACTGGTTATTGCAAATCCTTCTTCTGATCCTGAATTCAAATGGGCCGAAAAAGGAGAGTTTCGTTATAATGGGAAGCTGTACGATCTGATCTCACTGGAAGTAAAAGGAAACACCATCATTTTAAATTGTATCAATGATAAAAAAGAAGACGAGCTGATCTCTAGACACGACCAGTTCCAGCATCTTCTTACCGGTATAAATTCTCCGGAAAGAGCAAAAAACACACGGGCTCTGCAAACCCTTGTCATCAAGCAAGCCCTGCTCCGGAGTTTTTTATTCCAGCCCCCGACATCCTCATTACACGTTGTTTTTTATAAGCCTTTTCACGATTTTAAATCAATCACAATCTCCCCAAATTACCCTCCTCCGAGATTTTCCTGATTTTTTCTGAATAAACCACAGCAGTTGCAGGGAGCAAAGTCCAATCCATGGGTTGTTCTGCTATGACCACGGTGGTGAAATTGCAATTCATTGCGTTTAATTTTATAAACGCTACGCTGAAAAATCAGCAATGAATAGCTAGTGAAAAATTAATTCATGTAAAAAATCAATCCAATGAAACCAAGATACTATATTATTATTTTCATTTTCTTTCTGTTTGCCATGACTTCTGTGGCACAGGACCAGAACAAACAAAATGTCAGCTGGTTTGACACACTCAGTGTAAAAAACCTGAACGAAGTTGTTGTTTCTGCAACAAGAACAAAAGTTCCATTAAAAGAACAGCCGGCATCCATTTCAATTGTCACAACTGATCAGTTGAATGTCATGTCGAAAACGATTGCCACAGATGAAGCCCTGAGACTTGTTCCGGGAGTCAGAGTTGATAACGGTACGGGCGGCTCAAGGGTACATTTATATATCCGTGGCCAGGGCGTCCTCACCGAAAGCGGATTCAGAGGCATCGGTGTTCTCATTGACGGGATCTCCATCAATGACCCGGGTGGATTTGCTCCCGATCTTTACGATGTGGACTGGGCTACTGTTAAAGACGTTGAAGTGGTGAAAGGACTCGCAGCTTCAATGTACGGTGCAGGGTCAACCGGTGGTATTGTCAATATCAACACACAGGATGGGGGAAAGAAACCGGTAAATGGTTTGTTTTCAGCAACAGTCGGCTCCAACGGATTCTGGAAACTTCTAGGACAGGTGGACGGAACAGAGGGAAATGTCAACTACCGTGTTTCATATTCTCACACGCAGGGGAATGGATACCGCCTGCACCAGGCATTCATGGGAGATATTTTCAATGAGAAAATTAACTGGACTCCAACCAGCAAAATCAAAATCACACAGATCCTGTCTTATACAAATTATTTTAACCAGAACTCAGAAGGTATCAGTTATGCCCGTTTTCTTGACGTTGGACCGACTGCAGCGAACACGGATGCGATCCCATTTAACGAATTCCATAAAACGCAGAGGCTTACCGGTGGTTTAATCGGCAGGTTTGACTTTTGTAAAAATCAGGATATCCAGGTTAAGGCATATTTTAGGATGAATAATTACCGGGAGACTTCCAACAACGGCGATGATTATAAACCTTTCATCAACCCCGGCTTCTCTGCACAGTATGACTGGCATGCAGGAAAAGAAAACCTTGTGAACCATTTCACCGTTGGCGGGGACTACTCTTCCAAAACCATGACAGAACATGAATTTGCAGTTACCAATGACCTGAACCGGGTGGATACACATTTTGGAGAATCATGCCTTGACCTTGATTCGATCCTGATCAACCAGATCATCAAACAACGTGCAATCGGCGTTTTCCTGATCGACAAGCTGGATATTGCAAAGAAGCTCTATGCAACAGTGAACCTTCGTTACGATAATGTTTATAATGAGCTGATCAACAATATTCCATTGCCTGATTCAATCGTTCAGCCTTCCGGGAACAAGACTTTTGATAATACATCTTTCCGGATCGGATTAGCTTATGATGCTGCGAAATTTTTAAATGTTTATGCGAATTACGGAACAGGCTTTTTGGTTCCTACGGAAGATGAGCTTTACAACAATCCTGCTCATTGGGGTGGTTTCAACGAAACGATAAAACCGTCCAAAATGCAGGGTGGCGAATTAGGTGTAAGGGGTGACGTTGGAAAATTTCTCTATTATAACGTCGATGGGTTTATGATCAATTCAAAAGATGAATTCTATCGCTATTATATTCCCGGACGAGGAAACAATACTGCCTTCTACGGTAATGTTGGCGGCAGCAAGCGCTGGGGAATTGAAACATTTGTTTCCTATTCTCCGGTTGATTTCATCACGCTTGATGCAGCGTATACCTATTCCCACTTCCAGTACTCTTCTCCTGACAGCATCAAGGGTCATTTTATTCCACAATGCCCGGAACATGTGCTCACAGCTGAAGTCGCATTTAAATTCCTGAAGCATTTTACCCTGACGCTCAACACGCAATACCAGTCAAAATGGTACATCCAGACAGACAGTTCGCTTTACCAGACCTACCAGGAAACCGTTAATAATGTTACAACAACGCGTAACTCCTGGGTTAAAGGATACAACACCTACAGCGCTAACCTGGCCTACAACTTTAAGTTGTGGAATGTCCTGGGAGAGATCAGTGTATTTGGGAAAAACCTGTTTGATGTACATTATTTCGGATTCACCGAACCAAACAATGGACCCGATTATAACAGTTATCAACCGGCTCCGGGAAGAGAATTCTTTGTGAACCTGAAATTGAGGTTCTGATAAAACAATTATTTTACCGCTAAGACGCTAAGATTAGAATGAATATTTTGTGTCTTAGCGTCTTAGCGGTGATTTTTTTACTTTCCCTTTCGGCTTTACTCCTCCTCCTTCTCATCAAACTTCGCCCTGGCAGAAAAGATAAAAAGCGCTTTCAGTTTATCCCAGAAATCACCTCCGAGAACAAACAGACTTGCGATAAAAACAACATCAATACAAATGTTCAGGCCCAGGTGCTTATAAAAATTGTCTGTCAGTAACTGCGGTGCATAGCCCAGGGTGTAGTTGAATATGATTGGCAGGCAGAACATGACCAGGCCGATATTGTATCTTAAGCGGCTCTCATGATACGGTTTTACAACCCTGACAACATGATGCCTGAATTTTGCCTTGATCCACAGGTATGATGGTTTTCCAAGAATGGCTACACTTGCAATTTTAATTATGGGACCACAGATCCAGAAAAGGCTCACAACGACGGCTTTCAGCAAATGATCATGAACAAATGTTGAAACAAACAATCCTGTAAGAAGCATTGAGAAGGAGAGGGCAAGTACAGCAATGCCGATATATAAACGGATTCCCGGAAATTCAGGAACAGGGCCAGGAACAGTTGATGTATTTTTCATTGGTCAAAATTAAATAAAAAAGAACGCCACACCACCCACTGCAAGGATTGCCCCAATCATCTCTTTCAGCGTCACCTTTTCTTTAAACAGTATCATGGCCGGGGGGATGATAAGCACCGGTACGATTGCCATGATGGTGGCAGCAATACCTGCAGAAGTCAGTTGAACAGCAAGCAATGAAAAAGAGACTCCCAGGAACGGGCCAAAGAAGGCTCCCAATGAAAGCTGAAGCATCGGTTTCCGATCCGACAAAGCCCTGAATGCCTGCTTCCATAGTCCCATGATGATGAAAAGAACAGAAAAGCCTGCAATTCCAGCCATTACCCGAATCTGTGCCGAAGCAAACGCGCTGTAACCCTGCATCCCGTATTTACTCAATACCAAACCTGCTGACTGACCAATTGCTCCGCCTAATCCCAGCACAATCCCCCAGATCGGGTAAGAAAACCTTACCTTTTTCAAGAACCTGGTTTTTATCTGCGGATCTTCTCTTTTTAATACAACAAGAGCGACTCCCGTTAAGGTGAGGATCATCCCAAGCCAGCTCCTGGGCGATAATTCCTCGTGCAGGAAGATCCAGCTGAACAGGGCAGTTATTGGCGGTGCCAGCGCCATCAGGAGCATCGATATCCGCGCACCGATTACTACGAACGCCTGGAAGAGACAAAGGTCGCCCAGGACAAATCCAACCAGCCCCGACAGGACCAGGTACAGCCAGTTATTTGCTGTAGCATCGACCGGAAAAACATATCCCCTGTAAAGCCATGTAAACATGCTGAGGAATAAGAAACCAACGATGAGACGAAACAGGTTCACAATCATGGAACCAACTTTCTTACTGGCAGCTTCAAATGCCAGCGCTGTAACCGTCCAGAAAATGGCGGTGCACAATGCTGCAAATTCACCCGAATGGCGGCCTGTCAACGATGGAATCTCTCCTAATAAATCTTTCACGGTAGTGGATTATTTGGCATTTAAAAGCCAATCCTGGGGATTTTGAATTGACTTTCCGAGCCATAATTCAAAATGCAGTTCCGTTTTGGCATCATCCGGGTTGGTGTGCACTTTCCCGATAATCTGCTTCGTCCCGACCTCCTGGCCATCCTTTACGCTAACCTCTTCGAGATTGGAATAAACAGTCAGGTATTCTCCATGACGAATGATGATCACTTTGTTGAAATTCTGGAAGGACATTACACGGCTGACCTTCCCTTTAAAAACTGCCCGAACGGATGAATTTTTCTCCGTGGAAATGTCTACACCGTTATTTTTTACTTTTACATATTTCAGCACCGGGTGAGGGTGTTCGCCAAAAGTCCCCGTGATAATTCCCCGCTCTGATGGCCATGGCAACCGGCCTTTATTTGCAGCAAAGGAATTGGATAGTTCCATCTCAACAGGACTTAGCATGATCTCGGTTTTTGTTGTTTCCATCCGTGCATTATGATCTTTTTTGTCGACCTTCCTTGCCCTGTCGGTGGATGCCCTGATCTCAGCAGCTATCTGCCGCTCTATTTCTTTTTGAAGTTTTTCAGCTGATTGCTTTTTTTCATTGAGTGATGCCCTGAGCTTTTGTTCTTTCTGGCTCAGTTCAGCAACGGATTTGTCCTTGTCTTCCTTTTCCCTGGTCAGCCGTGCCTTTTCCTGCTCCTTCGATAAAACCAGTGTCATTTTATCACGTTTTGTGTTCTCGAGGATACGATGCCTGCTGGTCAGCTCCATCTGCGCGGACCGGATCAGTTCTGCCTGGGTTCGCCGGTAAGCACTGTACTGCTGGTAGTAGACCAACCGCTGGTAAGCCTGGTTAAAATCCTTTGCCGAGAAAATAAAAAGAAGACGGTTGTATGAGTTAAGGTTCTTATATGCGTAATAGATCATCCTGGCATATTCATCCTTCATTTTTTTAATCTCTTCAGAAAGTTTGCCTATTTGCTGGTTCTGCAGGTCAGCCTGGACCTGGATCTGGTCAACCTCTGAAGAGATGGTCTCAATCAGGGACTGACGCTTCTCGATCTGCTTGCTGAGGATCACGATTTTGTTCAGTGAATTTTCTTTGCTCTTCCGGGTTTGATCCAGCAAGGTATTTGTATACCTGATCTCTTCCTCAAGTTGTTTCTTGCTTTTCTGAAGTTTCTCTTTTGATTCCTGGGCACCGGCGATCAGGGAGGAATGGAAAAGAATGATCCCTACGGCAAAGGAGCGTATAAAAATAGAAAACCGGATCGTTCGCTTTTTGCTTTTCATTTTCTTTCCGGATGTTCCGGTCTTATTCTGTCTTGCGGTATCCTTTCGGTACCCGGAAAGGGAATGTCATCGGTTGGTTGATGCTGATCTTTGAGAATGAAACCTTGATGTGAAGGTCGTTATCAGCAGAAATATCAAATGTCATCTCTTTCGGAAAGAGTTGAGCACCGATCTCTTCGAATTCAGCATAACACGCTTCAAGCTGGGTTCCCGGTTTCCGGATTTCCTTGACATTGGCCCTTGTGATTTTGAAATTTTCAGGATCAATCCAGATATTCTGAATCAGGACATTCTGGGGTTCCTCTCCTCTGCGGACTGAAATTTTTAACTTCATCCGGCCTGCAGTGGATAATTTGTAATCGCCCCTGTCAAGCGATGCCCTGAATTTTCCCCTGTCATAAAAAGAGAGATCATTGCCTGTGAGAAATGACTGAAGGATATCATAATCAATATTGGTATTCAGGAACTTGTTTACAAAGGCATAATCACCAATAAAATAGGTGTTGTTCATCCGGTTAATGAACATCACTGAATCCTGTGTTATCATGATGCGGAACACTTCTATCCCAAGGCCCGGGGAAAAACTCAACCAGATCAGGCTGTCTTTGCGGATCCGGATCTGCCCGTTAAATGAAGTTTTCTTTTTCTCATTGGTATATTCAGCTGAAAACTTTGCTGTGAATCCCTGGTAGTTCAGTTCGCTGGTTTTTAATTTTCCGAAGAGAAAGTCAGCCCCTTCTTCCCGGATAGGTGCCTTGATTAGCTTTTTCTGGGGATTGCATGAGTAAAACAATCCAATGATCACACCTATAAAAAATAATGAAACAGCCCTGAATGTGGTTTTTGGAAAGAACATTTATTCATAGATTTTTTTATCCGCAATCTTTTTGGGCAGGAATTCGGAACCGGGGCCTTTGGCTTTCGCCTTTTCCCAGTATTCAAGGGCTTTCGAAGTATCGCCTGATTTAAAAAGGATATCCCCGTAGTGTTCCATGACTTCAGAACTTGCACCACCTTTTTCTTCCAGTGCTTTTCCAACCCAGGTTTTTGCCTCATCAAAACGCCCAAGCCTGTAAAGAATCCATCCATAGGTATCCTGAAATGAAGGATTGACGGGATCCAGGTCAATGGATTTTTTCGACATCACTTCTGCTTTATACAGGTTCACATTCCGGACGGACAGATAATAGGCATAGTTATTCAGTACATACGGATTATCATATTTCAGTTCCAGCGAGCGGTCATACGCCTTGTCTGATTCGTCCGCCTTGTTCAGCGCATGGTACGTATCGCCCAAATACATGTAAAACTGGGCCAGCAATTCATCGTTCTTGACTACAAGATCCAGCCCCCGCCTGAATGAAACAAGGGCGTCATCATATTTCTTTAACTGAAACGAAGCCATTCCAGAAAAAAGAAATGGGACAGGTTGCTCGGGAAATAATTCAATGGCTTTGTTGCTGAATTCAGTTAGATGATCATATTTTTCGAGCTGGATATCCATGCGCATCACCTCTTCCCATACCACATACTTGTTACTGTCAAGCTTGATAACCTTCAGGAATTCATCACGGGCATCAGCAAATTTATTGTCCTGGGAAAGCAGGTCTCCGTATATGGAATGTGATTTCGGATCATTCGGATGAACGTCAACCAGGATCTTTGAAAGAATGAACGCCTGCTCCTTCAGGTCAGAGAACATCTCGTTGATGGTATAGAAGGAAAGAAGGATGTTGACTTTTGTATCGATATCAAGGTTGGGATTTGAAAAACCCAGCTTCAACTCTTCAAACGCCTTCGCCTTATCACCGGTCTTGCGGTAATAATCTGCGAGCGACATGTGTATATAAGGGTTTCCCGGATCTTTCTCTGAAATCTTTTTGTAAACCTCCAGCGCCTTTTCCTGCTGGTTATTCGACATGTAGAATTCCGCCAGGATGGAGAGGTATTTCGTTTCACCGGGTTTTGAACTCACCAGGTTTTGCAACTCCTCTTCTGCTCTTCCCATATCATTCAGGTGCATGAATATTTTTTCCTTCTGCAGGCTGACATCTTCTGAAATGCCCGCCTTTTCTTCAATCTTATCATAGATTTCAATGGCTTCACGAAACCGCTCTGTTGACAGATAAAGCGCTGCAAGCTGATAATAATAATCCAGGTTCGCAGGATTTTTTGCAACAAGATCCCGGTAAATTGAAACGGACTCTGTCATATTTCCCGCGATCTGGTCCATCTCAGCGAGGAACATGGAATACCAGATGTTGTCAGGATCCAGCTTTTGAGCCTGGCGACTGAGTTTAACTGCCTCTGAAATCTCTTTCTTTTCTGCAAGAATCCTGGCAAGTTCAAAATACGCCACCGGATCCTGCGGGTATTTGTCGATGTACTGGCGGAAGAGTTCAATGGCCCGTTCCTGGTTCCCTGCAATCTCCTCACGCTTGGCATCGATCAGCAGGGAGACGCTGGAGACCGGCACCTGGTTATCCTGAACCTGCTCCTTGTTTTTATGCTTTTTCCCAATTCCCGGTTCCGGCGAAGATGCGAATGCAAACGAATGCAAACAGATCAGGATTGATATCAATAAAACAGAAAAACCTTTTTTCATTGTTGATGATTCGTTTGAAAAACTATTTTGTTCCGGTATGACCAAACCCTCCATCCCCTCGCTCAGTTTCCTGCAATTCGATTACAGCAACCCATTCAGCCTTTTCATGTGCAGAAATGATCATCTGGGCAATTCGTTCACCATCTTTCACGATAAAATTTTCGTTTGAGAGGTTTACAAGAATGACCTTGATCTCTCCACGATAATCCGCATCGATCGTACCGGGGGTGTTTAGAATTGTGATCCCGTTCTTCACTGCAAGTCCGCTCCTGGGCCTGATCTGTGCTTCATGTCCCACAGGCAGCTCAATGTATAGTCCGGTAGGAATCAGGGCGCGTTCAAGCGGCTTCAGCAAAACCTCCCCGGTGAGGTTTGCACGCAAATCAATTCCTGCTGAATGTTCCGTACTGTATTCAGGCAACGGATGCCTGGAACGATTGACAATCCTGATTTTCATGGTCTGTTTCGAATGTGCAAAAGTAATAAAATTAATGATTCAGAGGATGTTCGAAAGCTGCGGCTTTTCTACGATAACAACGGTAGAAATAAAAATGAGGAGCAACACGGTGTGGAATACAATCCTGACAAACGAGAGTTCAAAATGCACAGCATTACTGGCCAGGTAGAGGACCACGGAAAGCCCCAGATAGCCAAGGAACTTAAGACGGTTGTAATGAACCGGAAAATATCGCTGTCCCACAAGGTACGAGATGACCATCATGGATCCATAGCAGATGAATGTTGCCCAGGCAGAACCCACATAACCATGCAGGTAATGATCTGCCGACAACGGAATCCACCAGAAATTCAGCACCAGCGTGATCACGGCCCCGATAGCGGAAAGCCAGGCACCCCAGATGGTTTTTGAACTCAGCTTATACCATATCGAAAGGTTGTAGTAAACACCAAGGAACAGGTTGGCCAGCATCAGCACGGGAATCACATTCTTTCCTTCACGAAAATTTTTTCCGATGAACCGGATCACGAAGTCATCCAGGTAAAGCATCGTTACAAGAAATATCAGGGAAACCGTAATGATGAAGTAATCCATGATCTTTGCATAAACCGCCTTTGCATCTTTTTCCCTGGCTTGTGAAAAGAAGAATGGTTCAGCTGCGTACCTGTAAGCCTGGACAAACAAGGTCATGAGGATAGAAATTTTATAACAGGCTCCGTAAATCCCGACCTGGGCCTCTGAAATATTTGCAGGCAACAGGTATCGCAACAGGATCCTGTCGAAAGTTTCATTCACAATGCCTGCCATACCTGCGAATAATAATGGAAATGCATAAAAGAGCAATGCCTTGAACATCTTCCTGTCGGCATTCAGCTTCATTCCCGCATATTGGGGAATCAGCATAACCAGTGTAATCAGGCTGGCAACCAGGTTGGAAATGAAGATGTATTCAATTCCCCAATCGGAACGATATACCAGGTGAACCAATTGGGCAGGAATTCCGTCAGGGTGATTTTTAATGAGCCAGGGACACAGCAGGATGAAGAAAAAATTCAGCCCGATCGTTGTGAAGATGTTGATAAATTTAATAACTGCAAACCGTTTGGCCTTGCATAGTGCCCGGAGCCTCGCAAAAGGAATGGCTGAAAGGGCATCCAGCGCAAGCATCCAGGAAAACCAGAGAACATACTCTTTGTGGTCGGGGTACTCGATCCATCTGGCAATCGGTTGGGAAAAGACAGAGGCCAGCAGGAGAAAGATCACCGAGGTGGTGATCAGGGATATCATGGCAGTACTAAAAACTTTCTCTTTATTCTCGTGATTTTCATTGAACCTGAAAAATGCAGTTTCCATTCCGTAGGTCAGGATAACCATAAGAAATGCCGCATAAGAATAGAAAACGTTGACGGTTCCATATTCTGCCTGCGAGAAAACCCGCGTGTACATAGGCACCAGCAAGTATCCAAGGAACCGTCCCAGGATGCTGGGAAGTCCGTAAATAACAGTCTGTCCTGCGAGTTTTTTAAGGGGATTCATTGTTGTGATTGGCTGACAAAGATAACGAAACTGGCCAATTTTTGTATATTTGAAAAATTACCGCTCACACTTCTTAGCGTCTTTGCGGTGATTTTTATAGATTTCATTTTACGTTTCAATTATGCCGAAACCCAAATTCTATGTCGTCTGGATCGGATACAATCCCGGCGTTTACTCTTCCTGGGAAGCTTGTAAACAACAGGTTGACGGCTATGACGGTGCAAAATACAAGAGCTTTCCAACGATTGAGATGGCCGAATCGGCATTTCATGATGACTTTGAAAAATACATGAAAAAGGAACCGCTGACTCACGGAAAGATCGTCTGCTCTGACCCGAAGATCGGCGTTCCTGATCCTGACAGCATTTCTGTAGACGCCGCCTGCAAAGGAAATCCAGGCATTCTTGAGTACCGTGGTGTTGATACGAGGTCAGGCATACTGCTTTTCCACCAGGGACCATTTCCCGAAGGAACTGTTAACATAGGAGAATTCCTCGCGATTGTACATGCATTGGCTCTGTTAAAAAAAATCGATTCCGACTGGCCAATCTATTCCGATTCCAGGACGGCTATCGCCTGGGTCAAGGCCAGGGCAATCAAAACCAACCTGAAAAGAAATGCAAAGAACAAACCCCTGTTCGATCTTGTCGACAGGGCAATCATCTGGCTGAAGGAAAATCAGTGGAAAAACCCGGTACTCAAATGGGAAACCCGGTATTGGGGAGAAGTCCCTGCGGATTTTGGGAGAAAATAAATCGGGCCGGATGGCAGCATAAAAGCCAATACAGTCATTATTTAAAAACAAAGATTAACGGTTTTTGATTTACGATCATGCCTTACTTCTTAAATCAACAATCGTTAATCAATATTCTATATTCAACAAAATCATTTGAAAACACCCTGATTAGTCCGGTTATAGGGTAGGATAGAACGCGTCTTCAATGTGATTGATTTTTTCGCCCTCCTTGGTTACCAGGATTGAAATGATATCAAACCTGATCTCTTCCCGGATATTTTTTATTCTCACATACGCATTGGCTGCCCTGATCAATGCTTTTTGCTTATCACGCGTGACGGCTGTTTCCGGTTCACCGCCATAAATTGAATGCCTTGATTTGACTTCAACCACAACCACATATTTTCCTGTTCCGTCTTTCGCAACGATATCAATTTCATTTTTGCCGCTTCTCCAGTTTTTATCAAGAATCTTGTATCCTTTTTTTTGTAACAGATCGGCAGCAATCTCTTCGCCTTTTTTCCCGAAATCCAGATGATCAGCCATATTCCCAATGAATTTTAAAACTGTAAACTGACTTCGTTATCTACGGTGAACTTCGCTTTTCTCCCAAGGATCAGGGCAAGATTTGTTTCACCATGTCCTGCCGGGAAATCAAAAGAAACCGGGTAAGGAAAATCCTTTGTCACGTCGGCAATGATCTCATTGGCGGTTTTTCCAAATGGATTGGTGTTGTCATTCATCCGGTCCATGCCGCCAACAATTAATCCTTTGAGATTATTCAGTTTCCCGGCCCGCTTCAGGTTCATCATCATCCGGTCGATATGGTAAAGGTATTCATCCACGTCTTCAATGAACAGGATCCTGCCGGCAGTATCAATCTCCGATTCTGATCCCATCAGGGAATAAAGAATCGAGAGGTTGCCTCCAGTCAGCACCGCTTCTGCATCCCCGGAACGGGAAAGCGGATTCCTGGGAAAACGGTACCTGATACTTTTCCCGAACAAGGCATTCTTCAGGGTTTCAAGCGAATCATTCACAACCGTATCCGAAGTAATGTTCACGGGCATTGTCGCATGCAATGTTTCTATCCCGAAATGCCGCTGGATATGCGAGTGAATAACGGTGATATCACTGTATCCGATAATCCATTTGGGATGCATGCAAAATTTAGAAAAATCGAGCTGGTCAATGATCCTGACCGTCCCGTATCCTCCACGTGCACAGATGATAGCCCGGATTGATTCATCATCGAGCATCTGCTGAAGATCGGCTTGTCTCAGCTCATCTTTACCGGAAAACTGGTTACACTTTCTGAAAATATTTGTTCCCAGGACAACTTCAAGGCCCCATTTCTGGAACAGCCGGATGCTGGGATGCACTTTATCAAAGTTGATGCATCTGGCCGGGGCAATTATTGCAATCTTGTCTCCCTTTTCCAGGTATTTCGGAGTAATCATAATTCGGGAACTTTTCGGTTTGCCGCGCTCACCGCCCAATCCGGAAGCAGGTATCGCCGGTCTCGTTTTTTTCTATCTTTGCCTAAAATTACACTTTTTCTATGGAAAATTCAGTGACATCAAAAAAATATAAACGTTACCTCGTGACTTCAGCGTTGCCTTATGCCAACGGACCAATTCATATCGGTCACCTGGCAGGGGTTTATGTTCCTGCAGATATCTATGTCCGTTTCCTGAGAATGAATGACGAAGATGTAATCTTTATCGGAGGATCCGATGAACACGGAGTTCCCATCACCATCAAGGCATTGCAGGAACACGTGACACCGCAGGAGATCGTTGATCGTTACCATACGATCATAAAAAAATCGTTCGAAGATTTCGGGATTTCTTTTGATATTTATTCACGAACATCAAATAAAATACATCACGAAACAGCCTCTGAATTCTTCAGAAAGATGTATGATGCCGGTCAGTTCATTGAAAAAGTCACTTCACAGTATTATGATGAAGCCACCAACCAGTTTCTTGCCGACCGATACATCACCGGAACCTGTCCGCATTGCAACTACGAAAGAGCTTATGGCGATCAGTGTGAAAAATGCGGAACATCCCTGAATGCGACAGACCTGATCAACCCCACCTCCGTGCTTAGCGGGAATGTGCCCATTATGAAAGAAACCCGGCATTGGTTCCTGCCGCTCGAAGACTATGAACCCTGGCTGAAGGAATGGATCCTTGAAGGGCATAAGGATGACTGGAAGACCAATGTTTACGGTCAGTGCAAATCATGGCTCGACCAGGGGCTGCAGGCTCGTGCCGTAACCCGCGACCTTGACTGGGGTGTGAAAGTTCCGGTTGAAGGTGCCGAAG
>TBL_comb47_HYPODRAFT_10005364_pt1 | contig 14297 bp, 10 predicted proteins | sample TroBogypolimnion_40_FD_10682 | JGI IMG/M metagenome (IMG submission 10682)
TGCTCCTGGACACCCGCGGCTTCACCAAAGAGGATTACGGACGCCTCCATCCCGGAGGCGCAATCGGACGCGGCCTGACAATGCTGGTCAGCGATATTATGCGCACCGGCGAGCGTCTGGCGCTGGTTTCGCCGGACTCCTCCGTTAAGGAAACCCTGATTCGCATGACTCAGGCCAGATGCGGTTCGGCAATTGTTGTTGACGCGGAAAATAATCTGCTGGGAATTTTTACCGATGGCGACTTCCGCCGCCACGCGGAAAAAGATATCGGCATATTAAACCAGAAAGTTTCCTCTGTCATGACAAAAAATCCAATCACCGTCCGCGCCGACGCACTGGCGGTTGAAGCATTGAAAGTCGTTGAAGACCGGAAAATAAATTCCATAGTCGTTACCGGCGGCTGCGGAAAAAAAGTCGCCGGCTTCATAGACGTCCAGGACCTGCCGGGATTCAAGTTGATGTAATACCGGGAAAATTCCGGGCAGCAAGTCCCATCCGGCACCATTGCAAAGAAGGATAGCGGATTTATCGTCATAAACGGTTAAGGCATTTGGAATTTCGCTGATTGCTATTAAATTATACGCGGCATTGATATATCGTCTAACACGGAAAATTATTGAATGAAGCTGTTGCTGCTGAAAAAACTCAAACTCTGCTGCCTCGCAGTTTTTTCATTTCTGCTGTTTGCCGCTTTTTCCACCGTCCGGGCCAATGACGCCGACGCCAATACCGCGTATAAAGAAGGACTGGAAAAATATACTGCCAAAGAGTATTATCCGGCAGCCAAAAAATTCCTGGACGCCGAGCTGCTGGCCGATTCCCCGTCACTGAAAGCCGATGCACTGAAGGAGGCCGTCAACAGCTACCGCCAGGCCAAAATGTATTTCAAAGAATTTGAATGTGTTGAACGGCTGCTCAACTATTACCCTTCATTTATCGACTTTTCTAAAATGGTGGAACGCGAATACGAGATCGGCGATGAATATTTTCACGGTTACCGCGACCCGGAATTCTGGGCGCTGCGCTGGGTGCCATGGTTGACCGGACCTGACCGGGCGGTTGAAATTTATGAAAAAGCACTGAAACATGCGCCTTTCGCCAGTAATGCCCCGGAGGCAAAACTGCGGGTGGCAGTGCTGCTGATTGAAACCAAAAAAGTTGACAATGCAATGGAATATCTCCGGCAGATCATCAAGCAGCATCCGGAGACAATAGAATGTAAATACGCTTATCTTGAGCTTGGCAATGCATTGTTCCAGCTTTCCCAGAAAGGGGACGGCGACGGCAAGTACAATCGCGAAGCGCTTGAAGTGTTCAATGCTTTTTTAACTAAATACCCCCAGGCTCCGGAATGTGATTTTGTCCGGAAATGTTTGCTAAAATCTAAAGACATCAACGCCCAGCGGCTGCTGGGCATGGCAAAATTCTATCAGCGGATCGGCAGAACGGAACCGGCGGAACGCTACCTGAATGATGTGCTTAAACAGTATCCGGACTCGCTCGCGGCGGACAAATCCGAGACTATGCTGACCAAAATCGACAAGACTTATGTGCCTGAAGGCTTCCGCCCGGAAGTTGAAAGCAGAAATCAGACTTTCAAGCAAATACCGATTCCCCCGGAAGCTTCTCCGGTAATAGTTGTGCCTGAAAACAGTGACGGTAAATGGCTGCTTCCGATCAAGGACCTGGGGCTTGCCAAAAAAGATGAAAAAGCGAGTAAATAAGGAGATGATTTCAATGTACAGATTATTTTCAGCATTTGCATGTGCAACACTTGTTCTGGCCGGCTGCTTTGCCGGCGGATGCAACGGCAGCGGGTATCATATGGGCAGCATAGCGCATCCTCAGATCAAAACGATAGCCATTGCGCCGGTTACCAACGAGACCACTATATATAATGCAGCCACATTCATGCGCGGCATGCTTTGCGATCAATTCATGTTCGACGGCTCGTTTAAAATTAAAGAGCAGGAAACAGCGGACTGCATTGTATTTGCCAGAATTCTTGAGATAACCTCCGCTGAAGTCATGTCCGCATCATACAATAATGACCAGACTTACCGCGCCGCCGAATGGAGCGCCACGGTCAGGGTTGAATTTACGGTTATTATCCCCGGGCGTAAAGATCCGCTGGTTAACAAACGGATCGTCACCGGCACCACCAATTACCAGGTTGAAGCGGACGTGGAAACCAACCGCCAGCGCGGGATCCAGATGGCCTGCCGCGATGCCGCTCAGCAGCTTGTCCAGTACACTACCGAGGCGTTCTAAATCCGCATATCTCAGAAATCCGCGATTTGGAGTTTCTGGAGTTTCGGGATGTATTTTTCCGCTTCTTTGATGCGGTCTTCCTCCACCAGGCGCAGAAAATTAGTAACCAGTTCATTATGCGCCTCGCAGGTGAAAACATTTCTCAAAGCCATAAACTGTTTAACCGTTCCGGGGTCGCGATGTTCAACCGGCCAGAGCGCTGAAACTTTGCGGATATTGGGCATGACATAACGCCCGTGCCAGGCGCACCAGCCGTCAAAATAGCGGCCGGCCTCATCCGGATCCTGAAGAAGCTTCGATATTTTAGCCATGTATTTGCAGAACGCGGCTTTATTCTTCCCGGCCAGCGGAACTATCTTTTCCGGAGTATAGCCGAAAGTATAAGGGATGATTTCCAGGCCGAACGCCGACTGCTTGTCGAAAGCCAGTTTGATGATAAATCCGCTCCACCAGAACGATTTCGGATCAAACTGCTGCCAGGGGGATGGAAAGTAAAAATTGCCCGGACAGTAGAAAATCGGAGTGCCATTCCATATCTCAATGCCCTGTGGACAATGCGCATGAATATGGATCACCGCATGAGCGCCGGCGTCAGCAAAGGCGCGGCAGGTTTTGATCACTCTCGGACTGGGCAGCGGGTTGCATTCATTGCCGCCATGCATTATCACAATTACATGATCCGCCTGAACTGCGGTTTCTTTTATGAGCCTGATGTTATTGAGCGGATCCAGCGGGGCCGCGCCCGGTTTGTTTTTAGCCGCAGTGCCGAATTCATTTTCAGCAATATTGATAAAGGCTATCTTCATCCCTTTTCTGCTGATAATCAACGGCTTGTTCGCCGCTTCCAGATTTTTTCCGGCGCCGACGGTTTTGATACCGTTCTTCTCCAGAATTTTGATGGTTTCCATAACCGGTTCCGGGCCGAAGTCGCCGATATGGTTATTCGCCAGGGCTGCGACATCGAAACCGCCGGCTTTGACGAAATCCACGCACCCAGGCGGACATTTCAAGTTCGGGCCGCTCTTGATGATGGGAGTCTCAGCGTTGGTCAGCGGGGTCTCAAACTGTATCACGGACAGATCGCAGTCGTCGAGAGCGGCTTTGATTCCGGATAGTATTTCTGAAGATTTTCCCGCGCAAACCGGGGCAACCGCCTTGTCCCACGGACAGCAGTCTCCGGCGATAAGGACTTCTAATTTCTCTTTTGATGAACTTTTGCGGAATATTTCTTTCCCGTCTTTAAAGGTCAGCATTGCATCCTCCGGCGATTGCTTTTTTAATTGAATATTTTTTAACCAGACTATTAATTTTCGATTTAGTCAACGGTTTGAACATAGCATCCCACGGATCGGTAATTTTCAGCTTTTTCCCGGCCAGCGCATTATATACATCCGGCAGGTCCAGCGTGTCCAGAATTCCGGGAATCATGCAGGAAAGCGGCCATTTAGTAACCGGCGACAGCACCATTTCCTCATAGGCGAACGGCGCGTTAAGCAACGTTACCCGGCTTATATCATCGGACAGCAAACCGGCAAAAGCGGCAACGATGCCGCCCTGCCCTCTGCCGACCAGATGAATCTGTTTAACACCGCAGCTTTTCAACAATTTCGCCGCTGCAAGCACATCCAGTACTTTTCCGCCCAGATACGGTTTCCCGACCATGATGGCATGAGATGCGTAAAAGTAGTCATAATTATATGGCGAAAAGAAGTTCTCATCCCAGAGATTACAAGTCCGCGGAGTCGTCTCGCCAATGCCTCTAACATCGAGTCCGAACAGCAGCGAATCAATGCCTGAATCCAGCCCCAGACCGTCTTTCAACTCCTCATAAGCAGACAGATGCGGAATATAAAGTATCGCGTTATCCGCCGCTGGAATGTGGTACAAATCCCGGCCGCAGCGCTGGTTCAATATCGCAGTTATGCCCGGCTCGGTTTCAACGGCAAAGCGGTTGAAAAAGATGTACGGCGGCGTTGATGCGTAAACCGCCAGCCGCAATACCCGGTGCACAGGCACTGATTCCGGAATTTTGACGGCAAGCCTTTTCAGAACTGCCGCCTTCAAACCGTCTTTTGACGTAATGTCTTTGCGGGACTGCCTGAGCGCTACTGCTTTCTCCTGAGTAAAACTGCGCAACAGCTTGTTATCCGCCAGGTTGATAACCTGTCCTTCGGGGGCGCATTGCAGTTCAGCGGTTTCACAGGCTTTGATTTCCGGCTCCCTGTCATCCTTTTTCACACTGGCAAATTCGTTGAAAAACCTGTACATGGACTCCCTGTTAGTCTGCGTATAGCCGTGATTATCCGGGCCGAACGACAGCCTTATGTTATCTTTTGCGCCGAGCAGGGAGTAAATATGTTTGATCTCTTCGTAAGCTTCCAGAGTTCCGCGCGGATCGAAAAAATCGTTCTTCTGCCCTAAAATAATTACCGGGCGCGGCGCTCTGGCGATAATCAGATCACTTATCTCCAAACCGTGTTTCAACATTTCCGGCGGAATCTGTTCACAGTCGGAAGGCAGTTCGTTTTCCAGATTGCGGAGATAGGTAGTGATGAAACAGCCGGGCGCGGCCATCGCCGGCCGGTCATCCAGCGCGTTGACATAAGAGGTCAAAGTGCCGCCGCCCGAATTGCCGGTTACGCCGATCCGCGAGGCATCAACCTCCGGCCTGCTCAACAGATAATCCAGCCCGCGGATTCCGTCCCAGGCGCGCCATGTTCCGAAGAATTCACCAGTCAGCCGCAACTGCTTACCCATCATGTTGTGCTCATCGCAGCATCTGCCGGAGATATCTTCAGCGTCCGGAGTATTGAGGAACTGATAACGTTCGCCCTGGCTGGCCGGGTCAATGATGAAAACCGCATAGCCCTTTAGCACCAGTCCCTGACAGAAACTCTGATAGGCAGGGTCGGCTTTACCGCTCTGCGCATGTCCGCAAAGCCCCAGCACCGCCGGAACTTTGCCTTTGATCCCCGCAGGCAGATACAGATTGCCGGTTACAGGAAAATCCGGACGGCTGTAATAAATGACTTTTTCAATCGTAAACCCCTTTTTCCTGACAATACCGGCAGTGCGGGCGTTAAGCGGGGTGCGCTCCGGTAATGGCCCGAACGCAGCGGCAATCTTTTTGCGGACTGACTCCACATATTGCTTCGCCTGCAAGGTGTTTTTAATCCCGGCAAGCGTTTTTTTCCTTTTCGCCGATATTTTCCGGACTTGATCAAGATAATAATCCTGCATCATGTGTCCGAATCTCGAATTAATATGCATTTTAAAACATCCTTTCGAAATGCCTGATCATATTTATTAAAACAAACAATATGTTTATTATAATGAACAAAATGAAAAAAATCATCCTCCCTTTCAAAAATAAAGGACTTTTTTTGCAGTATAGGTTGATACCGTGAACAGAACAGTACCGCTGTAAAGAGACATTGGTCTTTCCGTCTGAATCAGTTTTTTAATCGTAATATTTGTAAATAAAAAGAGCCTGCATATAGTATATAATGAGTGTTTAGGAGAATTTGCAGTGATCACAAAATTATCATTCTTGCAACTTATCAATCTTCAAGTATAAAGGAGGCAGGCACCAGATATATACAAAAAGACGTATGAAAGATTTGAAGCAGATAAAATCTGAACTGGGAAATAGTTATTTCAGCGGTTCGCAAAATAGAATTTAATCATTTAATAAAAGAGGAATAATTATGAATAAAATTATAATGTTTATGATGGCGTTTATGGCATTTGTTTCTGTAACAATCGCGGCCGACCCGGTAGACGCAACTAAAAACAAGGAACTGGCGGAAAAATTGATGGACACCATGAAAATCAGCCAGACGATGACCCGGTCTCTTGACATGATGAAGAAAATGCAGTTGGATATGATGTCAAAACGGCTTAAGGGCAAAGATCTTCAGAATATGGAAGAGTTCAACCGTTCCATCATGGAGCTGGTGTCCAGAGAGTTGAGCTGGGAAAAGCTGAAAGGTCCTTTTATAAACATCTATGCTGAATCATTTACTACGGAAGAACTCGATGCCATGATTAAGTTCTACGAGTCTCCCATAGGCAAGAAACTTCTGGATAAGCAACCGGAATTACAACAGAAAGCCATGAAGCTGGTGCAGTCAATCATGATGAAACTGATGCCGGAAATGGAAAAAATGGCTAAAGATTTCGCGGAAAAACAGCAGAAAGCGGAACCGGCCAAAACCGCCGGCACACCGGTACCTGCCGCCACAGCAGCTCCCGCAGATAAAGCCGCGCCTGCAGCTGTAGTAATTCCCGCAGAAAAACCGGCGGCTGAAGTCGCCAAATAACCGTAAAAATCAGTTGGACTAAATGACAAACGGCGCTGGATTACAGCGCCGTTTGCTTTTTCTACTTGGACGATTTATGCGGATTAAGGATTGTAGCTGAACTGGAAAACGGCCACCGCTTTGATTGCGGACTTGATCTTCTCAATCAGTTCTCCGGGAACTTCCACATTGGTTTTGATCACCGCCAGCGAACGTCCGGCCTTCAAATCCTGCGGGGCGCGGATATCAATAATGTTGATCTGCCTTTCGCCGAGAATACTGGCGATCTTGCCGATCACACCCGGTTCGTCGCTGTATTCGGCGAACAGGTTATGTCCGGTCGGTTCCAGGTAAAGCTTGTCGAAGTTGTTGAGCCTGGAAATCATCAGATTGCTTTCCGTGATGGTGCCGCGGACACTGGCCTTGCTGATCTTGTCGCCGCCGGCGAACAGGTCAATTGTCATGGCTTCGCCGTAATGCTTGCCTTCATCGGTGGTGCGGTTGACCAGTTCGATGCCGCGATTCTTCAGGAAACTTTCGGCGTCGGTTGAATCCATCGACGGATCAAATTCACCGGAAATCCCGGCGGCAATCGGGGCAGTCATCCATTTGGCATACGGCTGCAGATCGCCGTAGAAACTGGTTTCGACCCGCGCCGGATGCACATCTTTGCCGAAGTAGCAGCGGACAATGCCGGTAAGCACATACGCCAGGCGCTGATAGCTGGCGTCCAGGCCGTCCGGAATACCTTTGTTCACCACGCAATTGGTGATGCCCTGTTCAAAATATTCGATCACCTGCTCGGCAGCGCGTTTCGACGCCTCCATGTTGGCTTCCTTGGTATTGGCGCCAAGGTGCGGCAGCATCAGGTCGGCAATATCGGCAACCGGTTTTTCGCCCGGCTCGTCTTTCGGATAAACATCGGTGCAGAACAGGATTTTCTTTTCCTTTTTGATTTCGCGGAGGTCGGCTTCGTTGATAATGCCGGACCTGGCGCAGTTAACCAGCACCGCTCCGTCTTTCATCAGCGACAGCAGTTTGCGGTTGACCATGCCTTTGGTTTCGTTATTTTCCGGAATGTGCAGCGAGATAAAATCGGATTCGGCGAAAATCTTTTCAACCGAGCAGAGCTCAACGCCGAGTTTTTCCGCCATTCCCGGAGCAATCATCGGATCGAAGCCGAGCACCTTCATTTCGAAACCTTCCAGGCGCTTGATCAGCAGACGGCCGATGTTGCCCAGGCCGAGAATACCGATGGTCTTGTTAGTGATTTCGCGGCCCAGCATTTTGCCTTTTTCCCATTGTCCGGCGCGGGTGGTGATATCGCCGGGAACCACAAACCGGCAGACCGCCAGAATCATGGCGACCACTTCTTCGGCAACCGCATTGGAGTTGGCGCCGGGAGTGTTCATGACATCGACATTTTTTCTTCTGGCGTATTTGGTGTCAATCGTATTGTAACCGGCGCCGGCACGCACAATCAGGCGCAGTTTCGGCAGGGCGTCAATGATTTCCGGGGTGACTTTTTCGCTGCGCACGATCAGCACTTCGGCGTCGGAATTGGCTTTGACCAGTTCCTCCATCGGAGTCGTCGCATCGAGCACAACAGTGTAGCCTTTATCAACCAGAATGTTGGCGGCAAATTTATCCAGCTTAGTAGGAATCAATACTTTCTTCATAGTATCTGTCTCCGTTCTGTAAAAACGTTTATAGTTGTTAAAATTATATCCGGTAATAATAATTCTTTAAACCTCCTTTGCAATCCGTAATTTAAGCTATAAATAAAAAAATATGAATATCGAGGGGGAGCAATTAACCGGAGAGACATAAAGTCTCAGTTTTTTTCCAGTTTAAAACCCAAAAGGCGTTGTGTCTTTGTGACTTTGTGGTTAAATTATACTAGCTGAAGAAGCAATCAGTTATTACAAAATGGGGGGCAGAATGAAAGGTCAAGAAAATGTGGTCTAATACCGGTAAGCTGATTGCGTTTTATCTTTTCTTCTTTCCCGCTATATGGAACACTCCGGATTTACAAGCCAAAACAATACCTGCACCTATCGTTTCAAGCCGGTTTATAATTAACAATAACGGCATCGAAGTCAAGTTTCCATATTGCAGCAGTCATCCGATTGATCTGGCGAATACAAATTTAAAACGGTTAATAATATCCATTCATGGTTCAATCCCGATAGCTCAGACTTATCTTGAGATTGCCCAAACGGCTGCAACTATGAAAAACGCGGAAAATGAAACATTGGTTATCGCTCCGCAATTTTTTGATGAGGGTGAATTTCAGGAAGCGATTCCGCCAGACCTGTTGTACTGGCATACTTCTCAATGGGGCTCTCAGAAAGCATTTACCGGTCCTGATAAAAAAGCCTTGAACATTAGTTCGTTTACCGTGCTTGATATGCTGCTTAAGCATGTAATTGAATCCTCCCGTTTTCCGAATATCAAAACCATTGTTATTTTAGGACTGTCCGCCGGCGGCCAGATGGTTAACAGATATGCGGCAAGCAATTTGTTTGAGACAGATGTTGCGAAACCGAAAGGAATTACAATGAAATATCTTGTTATGGCACCTTCGACGTATTTATATTTGAATAAAGAGCGCGTAAAGAAAAACACCGTCAATCAGTTTGAAATTCCTCCTGACGGATGCACAGGATATAATAATTACGGTTACGGTCTTGATAAACTGTACGCTTATCATACACATAACGGTATTGATGCGGAAAAAATAAGCGCGCAATATCAATATCGGCATGTGCTATATTTAGTCGGAAGCAAGGACAATGACCCGAACGATAGCGACAAAACATTACTTTCAAAAGGTGGTGAAGCCATGCTTCAGGGTTCTCAGAGGCTTGAAAGAGCAACTATTTTTTACGAATATCTTAAACATTATTACGGAAACCGGATAATGAATAATCAAGATTTTAAAGTGGTTCAGGGCGTTGGGCATGGGGTAAAGAAACTTATGACTTCTAAAGAGGCGCTCAATTTTATTTTTTCAGAATCAGCCCCGCCTTTTCCGACCACTAACGATGCCGGCAAAGCAGCTAAAAATAATCAGAAATAAATTTAGGATTTCCACGTTTTTTTGATTTAAAACCCAAAAAACATTGTGTCTTTGTGACTTTGTGGTTAAATTAACAGGCAATCACATTATTGCAGGGGGCTTTATGAAAATCATACTGATACGGCATGGTGAAAGCGCCGGCGATCCTTTTGCCTGTCCGCAACCGCCGGTAAAGAATTTCCTCACCCGTACCGGCATGGAGCAGGCGGAAAGATTGCGCGAAACCCTGAGTAAAATCGAAATCGGAGCGGCATTTTCATCGCCTTACGGCCGGGCCTTACAGACGGCGGCAATCGTTATGAAAGACAGAAATGTGGAAATAAACACATTTGATTTTTTAAAAGAATGGGATGTCAATCCCGCTTTCAAAGAATTCCCCTCAGCTGAATTTGACGCGATTATGAACAGTTATCAGACCTGCGACATTGAAGAAACCTGGAAAACCGAACTGGGCGAAGGAACTTTCGAGCTGTATGCCAGAATCTGTCCGCCGTTCCTGGCGGAACTGAAAAAACTCGGGGTTCATGCCGGAGCGGGCGGTTTCCGCATTGAACCGCAGGCGGAGGATTTGAATCTGGCCGTATTCGCTCACGGCGGCTCGCTGGCGGTTCTGCTGTCATTCATTACTGAAACCAGACCGTTTCCATTGAGCAGATTCGCGTTCCAACTGGCCGCTCCGGCGGTTATTGAATTTGTCAAACACAAAGCAACTTATTATCCGCAGCTGGTTATCGCTAACACCGATTTTTTCAGGCCGTAAATTATGAAAAAGACTTTTTCGCTGAAAATTGCCGCGCTTGACGGAATTTCTAAAAGAATGATTCCGGCATGGGTGATTTTGGCAAAATCCGGCAAAACGGAACAGCAGAAAGCGTTTATCGGAGAGATTGAATTTTCATTGCCGGCCGGCAGATACTCCATCACCGTCTATTCCGGCCTGGCGTATCAATATTCGCAAATGGAGATTGAGGTTGACCGGAATATTGCGGTTCAAACCGTGCTGCAGCCGTGGTTTGATTTTAAAGGCACTAAAATTTTTACCGGAGACGCGCATAATCACATCGACTATCCGGCGGTACCGGAGGAACTGACAACCTTCATGCAGGCGTCGGGAATCGACATGACCGCATTGTGTCAGGGCTGGATGACGCCCCCCGGTTCATGGGCGGGCGGCGACGGGGCGAAACTTCATCAATATTTGAATAATCTTTCCACAGCAAACGCCCATGTCTGCATGGGGGCGGAGTTTCCCAAAACCAGATTCGGCCATGTCTGCTGGTGGAAATTTCCCGTAATTTCCGACCCGCAGGGATGTTATGACAGTTATCATGATGTTGAATATTTCAAAGTCGCCGGGATTTCCGGCAGGCCAATTGCCAGTCCGGCACTGGAATTTCCTTACAACGGGGAATCTCCGCTGAACAAAATCATCAGATGGAAAGATCATGGCGGGGTATCCGCGGTGCCGCATCCGACCAGCTGGTGGATGGACAATAAGCAGGCGTCACTGATCTGCACCAATATCGCGGCGGATTTCTGCTTCGCGCTGCTTGCCGGAAAGATTTATGATTCGCTGGCGGTGATGGGCTATGACGCCGAACACATCTTTTACCAGAATCTCTGGTTTCATCTTTTGAATGAAGGTTACCGCATTGCCGGAGTCGCGGAAACCGACGGCGATATGAACGGCAGGCACAAGATTGGCGATTTCAGAACGTATGTTTATTGCGGAACAAAAAGTTTTAAATTAAAATCATTCCTGAAAAATCTGGCTGCCGGTAAATCTTTCATGACCAGCGGGCCTGTCCTCATCACCCTGCTGGATGACAAATACCGCTCCGGCGCGGTCATAAATAATGACGGCAAAACCCATAAACTTTCCGTTTCGGCCTTAAGTCATCCGGAACCCGGAGAATATATTTCATGGCTGGTGCTTTATAAAAACGGCAGGCCGGTGGAAATTATTGATATCGAGGATAAAAAGCTCAGAAGTTACAACCATGTGTTTACAATCAAACCCGACCCCGAACGCCGGACATGGTTTCTGGTCAAAGTCTTCGGACGAAACCGTCCGCGCAAAAAGGCATTTGCCGACGTCATGGCTTATGCTGAATTGTGCGAAAGAGAGAAAAATACTGAATATACCGCGATAAAGCAGGCGGCATTCACCAATCCCTATTATTTCGAGCCGGAATCATTTCAGCCGCCGAAAATTCTGAAGCCGGCATTTTATGGCAGGATCGCGGACGCGGCCACGCGGCAGCCGTTAGTCGGAGCGAAGATTGAGATTTTCAATAAAGGCGATATTATTAAAACCGCCATTACCGGCAGCGACGGCAATTTCAGTTTTTCCGGAATTCCGCTTTCCGCCGAACTGCAGATTTCATGCAGCGGTTATGAGCGCCAGTTTAAAAGCATATATCTGGATTATCCGCCGCTGCGAAATTATTTTGAATATATTTACAGCGGACAATGGGCTTTATCCAGCCAGTTCCTCCAGCCCGGCCAGATGCCGTGGACGGTATTCAAGTTTGCTGAATTAAAGCAGATGCTGGCGGCGATTCACTGGGATTTCGAATTAAGGCGGACTGTTTAGGAGGAACAGTGTAGAAGATTTATCACAGAGAACTTAGCGCGGCATAGCCGCAACCAAAAGGGTTTTACTTCATTAACTTCATGCCCTTCATGGTGAAGCTGGATTTTTGGATTTCTTTTCGTGTTTTTTCGTGCCTTTCGTGGTTAAGGTATATTTTTGGGTTGCGGACATGCCGCGCTAAGATCTTCATGGTGAAATTCGGGTTTATTCGTGTCTTGCTAATTCTCAGGTTAGTCCCGCAACTGCGGGATGTATCCGTGCGAGAAATGGTTTTAATGGTTCTGCTCAACGAATCTAAAAACACGGAATTGGACAACGGAGGCGGTAGTGCTATATTAATAAATTGAAACCGGCAGTAAATATCGGGAACTGCGGGTTTTATTAAGCATCCTGGTGGAATATTTCTTTTAAGCCGGATGTTTATACAATAATAGAAGGTTCGACTGATGAACAGTAAAAGCATTTGTTTCTTAAACCGGAATTTTTCCATTCTGATTTATCTTTTTTGTGTTTTCTGCTCCCTGTTCCTGCTGTATGCCGCCCGGAACGAAGGCCTGCTTCCAAGGCCGCTGGAAGGCACCGACCAGTTGTCAATGCTGCGGGCGGCGGTTGATATCTATCAAGGGAAAATGCCGGACCAGGGGTACATGTATTCCCCGGTCTATACGCTTTTCCTGTTCATCCTGGAGGTCATCAGCCAGGGCAATCTGGTCGTTATGCGCGCCTTGCAGGCGCTTTTGTGCGCGCTGATCCCGGTGATCATCTACCGGACAGGCATCAAACTGCGCACCGGCCGCCCGGCCGCGCAGCTGGCGGCGGTTTTATACTGTTTTTACGGTCCGGCGCTGCTGGTTTCGCTGGATTTTCTGCGTGAAGCTCCGCTGGGGCTCTGTTTCATCGTCATGACTTATTTTCTGATTTCCGGGTTTTACCGCAAATGCGTCCGCGAATATATGATCGCCGGAGCGCTGGCCGGATTGTGCATTCTCGGCCGGGAGAATTTCATTCCGGTCGTATTTATGCCGGTGGCGCTGCTGCTGCTGAAGGATGTCAGGAAATATTTTAAAATGAAATATGCCGCCGGTTATATCGCGGCAATGGCGATGGTTGTAATGCCGGTTTTATTATACAATTACTTCAAATTCGACCATTTCGCGATCATACCCGGACACATGAACAACGTCATAGGCGCATATCACGGCGAGGAAGCCGCCAGAAACGCTTCCGTCGCGGCGGAATCTATCCTTAAAAATATTCCCGGACAGCTTGGCAAATATGTCTCCTCTTATGAAATCGCCAACAGCCTGTCAGTATATTCGCACCGGGAGATCATCGACTTCTTCAAGATTTTTCTGATCCCGTTCAATCTTCTGATTGCGCTGGCAGTAACGGCGCTGGCATACAAAATCCGCAATAGAGGCGTGATCCTGGTGGCATTGCTGATTGCGGGCTATGTGTGTTCAATGGTTTTCTTCGAAATGTTCTACCGCTTCCGCATTCCGACGGTTCCCCTGCTGTGCGTTCTTTCCGGCATTGGCATGGCGTTTATTATCAACAACTTAGAACGTAAAAACTATATCCGAGCCGGAACCGCGCTGCTGCTTACCGCGATAGTTTTTATCCCGACCTGGCACGATGCCGATAAACTGCGCCCGTCAGGCGAACGGCGCAGTACAGCGGCGGTGCTGATTCAAAACGGAAGATATGCCGCGGCCGAAGATTACATAGACAATCTCAGAGAGCAAAAGGTTCCGACAGAAGGACTTGAGACTTTCATGATCAAGGCGGTAAACAACGCCGGAGACCCAACGAGAGCCAGGATACTTTTCGATAAATGGATTAAGCCAGCACTGATCAATAAAATGAATCCGCAGCAGCAGCCCGGCCCGGTAAGATAAGCTTATTTAAACCACTTCGGCACACCGCGCGAACGCAATCTGGCTATAGCCCGTTTATGATGTTCCAGCAGCCATGATGCCGGCCTGTCAAGTCCCGGATCCCTGTATGGCGTGCCGGCGGTGGACTTCAGAATGATGTTCATCTCTTT
>TBL_comb47_HYPODRAFT_10005365_pt1 | contig 14297 bp, 7 predicted proteins | sample TroBogypolimnion_40_FD_10682 | JGI IMG/M metagenome (IMG submission 10682)
CAGATGTCGGCGTGTTTTTCAGCGCGGGTGACGGCGGTGTAGACCAGCTCACGGGTCAGGATCGGGGAATTCTGGTCCGGGGTCAGAATCAGCAGGACATGCTGGAACCCTGAACCCTGCGATTTATGCACCGTCATGGCAAACGCCGTTTCGAACCTCGGCAGCGTTGAAATCTCCACGCTGAAAAAGCCGTTTTCCCGATCTCCGTCGCGGCTGGGGAAATATGCTTTCAAACGGCCTTTTTCATCAGGCCAAATCAAGCCGATATCACCGTTGAACAGATTGAGCATCGGGCAGTTTTCGGTAATCATTACCGGCTTGCCTTTGTAGAAATCTGAAAGGTTGTTTTGACCGCGAATAATTTTTTCGGCCAGCAGATTGACAGTTTCCGCGCCATACATGCCGCGCCGGTGGGAGCACAGAATCCGGAAACGCCGGAAAATTTCATAGGCGGCGTCAATATTTTCCGCATTGAAATAATCCAGCAGCATTTTTTCCCTCGCCCCTTCGATGATTACCCGCTGTCCGCGCAATGTCTCGCTTAACGCTTTTTCCAGGCCGCCTTTCCTGAAATCAGGCAACGGCGATACCTGGATCTGGCCGGTGGCATCGGAACAGGCGGCCCGGATAATCGCGTCCACCGCCGTATTCACCGGAGCTGCCGGCAGCGCTTTTATCGCCGACGCCACCAGGCCGATACCTTTGGCCGGATCAAAACGGCGGCTGATTTGCAGTTCAACCGTGCAATCGGACAACGACAAGGTTTTGACAGAGGGCGGCAACGCCGGCATACTGCCGTTTACCGCCAGATTGAATGCCGCGCTGAATTGCGGCGAAAAATGATTGATTTCGGACGCCAGGCACAAATCGCGCAGCACCATGCCGGATTCGACCGAAGCAAGCTGGTCCATGTCGCCCAGCAGCACCACTTTCGTCTGCGGCGGCAGCGCTTCCAGCAAGCCGCTCATCAGCGATTGTGAAATCATTGACGCTTCATCAATAATCAGCACATCCAGCGCCAGTTGATTCTGCCGGTTATACTTGAAGTCTTCCGAGTCCGGCCGGGCGCCGAGCAGCCGGTGAATCGTGCAGGACGGAACCGCAGCGGTCTTTTCAGTGACTTCCCGGCTGCAATGCAGCATTTCCGTCTCAATCAGCAGCGACTCCTGCAAACGCGCCTGCGCTTTGCCGGTCGGCGCGCACAGGGTTATCCGCCGCGATAAGTCGCGCTCGAACAGCAGCGCGACAATCGCCGCCGCCACCGTCGTTTTGCCGGTGCCGGGGCCGCCGGTGATAATCGAAAAACGGTTGCGCAAAGCGGCAAACACGGCAGCCTGCTGCCAATCAATATTCTGTTCAAACAGCGAGCCGGAAAAGAACCTGCCGGAAATCGCCGTTATCCGTCCGGCAACCGCCCCGGCGTCAAAACCGCCGTCAATGCCGCAACGGGCTTTAATCATCAGCGCAAGCTGCTGTTCGCACTGCCAGGTGCGGTAAAGATAAATCAGTTCATCTTTGGTAATCAGCGGTTTAAATTCGCCGGGAGTTCCGGCAACCAGCGTGTAACCGGCCAGTTTTTCCAGCCATTTTTCCGGAACCGGCAGCCGTCGCAGTTCATGGCGCAGCGCCTCCACCCCCTGCCCCGCGTCGGTCAGGTCGGAGAACCAACTGTTCAGGTCACCGGAAAGCATCGTCAAATCCAGGCAGATATGCTTGCGGACGAGAATTGCGTGACTGACCAGAGCCGCCGCCAGATAGAGTTCATATCCGGCGTCCGGCCCGGCTTCGCGGCAAATGAAACGGGCGAAATTAATGTCCGCGTCGCAGAATAATCCTTTGCCGCGCAGCGCTTCGATTATTGCAATCCGTCCTGAGTTCATTGCATGCCTCCCGGAAAGATGTTTGACAGTTCCCGGATAAAATCGAGTTCCGGACGCATTTTGAAAACGCCCTGATCCGGCGTCCGTCCGTCCATTCCCCTGACATACAGATAAAACACGCCGCCGAAATGGCGGTTATAGTCATAATCCGGCACTTTGAATTTGAGGAATTTATCAACCGCCAGCGCATAAATGGAGGCTTGCATCAAATAAGATTTGGCGATCATATCGCTGTTCAGCGCCGCATGATTATACGCGCTGTAAGGACGTCCCAGCCAGTTAGTTTTCCAGTCCGCAATCCAGTACTTACCGCCGTGTTCAAAAAACAGGTCTATCTTGCCGTTCATGAAACCGCGGCGCGGCGCTTTGGCTTTGCCGCCGATATGGTCAAGTTCGATTGCCGTCACCGGATGAAAGTTGCGCTGCAATAATTTCGATAAATCCGCCAGCCGGATCGGATCGGCGACCTGGAAAAAGAATTCCATTTCGGAAACGCGCTTCTGTCTGGTGACTTCCGCCAGGCGGAACGTCCGGTCAGCGGCGGTCAGCGGCGTATTGAGCACGTTTTCCAGCATAGCGCCGATCATGGAACTGCGCTCGGCCAGACTCTCGTCAAACCGGGCGTTTTCGACCCGCCCGAATTTCAACAGTTTATCCTTAATCAGAGTTTTCACTTCCGGCAATTTCCGCCAGCCGGGGCCGGAAATCACCGTAAAATCCACTTCCTCAAAAATTTCATGAACACAATCCCCGGAAACCGGCCCCGGGGGGAAATCAGCCAGCGCGGATTCCGCTTCACTGTCCGCGACAGCCGTTTCTTCCAGCGCGCCCGGAGAAGCGCCGCCGTCATCCCAGCCCGGCGACTGATCTTTGCCGGTATGAGTTCCGGCGGAGAGACTGGAAAAACTCATGATGCCCCAGTCGGCGGGAACCGGCCGCGACGGCTGTTTCGCTTCAAGCTGCAACTGCTTCCGCTCCGATTCGTAGAGCACGGAATCCGCAAACGGTTTTTCCCGACTGATTGCTCCGTTATTTGCCCATTTAAGGATATTTTCACCTTGCCCCGGAATCAGACCTTTGCCGTGATTTTCAAGATAACTTTGCATATCCGCGTCCGGCCAGTTCCGCGCCAGATACATCAGCGAACTGTCTTCGGTGTCTTTAATGCTGCCCCAGGCGATGCAGCAGAACTGTTTAGCCCTGGTCAGCGCCACATACAGCAGCCGCAGCGATTCCGCCAGCTTCTCCCGCCGGTAGCGGATGCGGTTGGCCGGCACGTCGCCATAGCCGGATTCAAAAAGCAGTTTATAACCGCCGTCGTCATCTTGAACATGGAAGAAGAAATCATTTTCCTCCTGCCGGTCGTTCGAGTAATATTCCTTGTAATAAAATCCTCTGTTCCAGGCGAACGGACAGAATACAATCGGAAATTGCAGCCCTTTGCTCTTATGCACCGTCATGATTTTTACGGCGTCATCATCGCTCTCCAGCCGCTGCTCATGTTCTTCGTTTTCTTCCGGACGCAAGATGCGTTCGTGCAGCCAGGCGATCAACCCGTTCAAACCGAGGGCTCCGCCGCGCGAAGCCTGATGCAGCAACTCCCCCAGATGCAGCAGATCGGTCAAATGCCGTTCGCCCTGCGGCAGCGCCAGCAGATTCTCCCGGACACTCAACCGCTTTGAGGGATGAACCGCATCCTCGCGGAGCATCCGGAAAAACATCTGGACGAAACCTTTTTCCCGCCATAAGGTATTCAATTCCAGAAACAGTTTCCGCCGGATTTCGATATCCGGTTCGCCGCCGGCTTCGTCCGGATCGTCAAGTCCGGCGATGTCTTCGCCGGTGAGTCCGAACATGGCAGTCGCCAGCGCGGTGCGCAACAGCGGATCACGGCCCGGTTCGGCCGCGGCGCGCAGCACATGATATAATTCACCGGCTTCGTCAGTGTCAAAAACATTGCCGGAATTCTGGAGCACGGCAGGCACACCGGCATCCGCCAGCGCCTCCCGCATCTGCCTGGCCTCCCGGTTGGAGTCGGTCAGCACCGCGATATCGGACGCTTTCACCGCTTTGCACTCACCACATTCCCCGGCTGAATTTATCTTTTCGAATCTGGCGCACGGTTGTCCTTCAGGATTAATTTCTCCGGCCATGCGCAGCATCCAGGCAATTTTCGCGGCGACCGCCCTGCGCAGACTGTCAACGGCCTTTTTTCTGGAAAGCGGCTTCGAGTCGCCGCCCGGCTCCAGCATCCAGAGTTTCAGCGGCGATGAAGCGATATCTTCACCGTCAATTACCAGCCGGTCCGGTTCCCTGCCGGACTCCGCCGGCAGATACCTGATATCCTTTTCAACAAACGGATTTTCCGCCCCGAAAATAGTATTGAATGCTTCCAGCAGGCGGCCGGAAGAACGAAAATTCTTATTGAGCGTGGTGCGGCAGGAACTGTCCAGGGCGCCGGCGACATGCAGATAGGAGTATATGTCCGCGCCGCGGAAAGCGTAAATGGACTGTTTGGGGTCGCCGACCATCAGCATCAGGGTTGATTCATCCTGAAATATCAGCCGGAAAATATCATACTGCACCGGGTCGGTATCCTGAAACTCATCAATCAGCGCCACTTTGAAACGCTGACGGATGCGGGCGGCGAAAGACGGCTGATTTTTGAGCGCGCAATGCATGTCGGACAGCAGGTCGTCGAACGACTGCACCTGCAGCAGCCGCTTTTTCAATTTCAGCGCCCCGGAATCCCGCAGATCCCGGATGAAACCAATCTTGACCGACACGCAAAAATCCTTTGCCGCCTGCTTAAATTCCTTGCAGAGTTCCAGCATTTCCGCAATAACCGGCGGCGTCAGGCCGTCTCCGACTTTCCACACTTTTTTCTTATGCTGATTTCCGGCGAAACTTTCCGGATCAAAAAGCTCAATTCCGCTGACAAATAAAATGAAGTCATTATTTTCCAGCCCGGCTTTCAGCGCGGCAAACGCGTTCGGGAATTTCTTGTTGAAATCCGACTTAAAAATATCCAGATTGCTCAACAGCAGGCCGCTTATTTCCGCTTTGCGGGGAATGAAGAAATCCGCCAGTTGCCTGAACGCCGTTTCCAGTTTCGCATAGGCGGAAGCAATTTCAGGCACATTTTCCTCGCCCGACAGTTTAATTTCCGGAGCTTTAAGGATATTCCGGGCCAGGCGGGAAAGTTCGGACGGGTTTAATCCGTAAGCTCCGGCGGCCGCGCATTTCAGCTTTGAGTCAGCCGCATAGAAATGCTGTCTCCAGTAGTCGGCCGCGGCCTCGTCAATCAACGAACGGTCATCGGTGATCAGCTCCGCCCCGAACGGCACGCCGCTTTCGAAAGCGAATTCGTTGAGCATTCTCGAACAGAAGCCGTGAATGGTGGAGATGGCAGCCTCATCGAAATCAGACAGCGCAACATGCAGCAGGTGGTTCGCATAATGCATTTTTTTTCTGTCCGGTTCGCCGCTACCATCATTTCCGGTCAGGAAATTTACCAGCATCCGGACGAGAATATCGGGAATATCCTCCGGGGTTTTCTTCAGATAATTGACGCCGTCAATCACCAGCGCGGCATTCAGCAATTCAATTGCCCGGAAAATATTCCGGCGCACCCGGTCCACCAGTTCAGCGGTAGCGGCTTCGGTAAAAGTCACCACCAGTATCTGTTTAACTTCCAGCGCGATATTTCTGCCGCCGTCTTCAATGCCTTCAAGCAGCAGGCGGATAAACAGATTTTCAATCGCGGTAGTCTTGCCGGTGCCGGCGCTGGCTTCAATCAGACTGACCGTTCCCGCCCGCAAAGGCTGGCTCAAAAGATCGAATTCACGCATCAGAGCCCTCCTTCATTGTCAAAGGTTGCTTTGTCCAGTTGCAGCAGGCCGCCGACCAGCATCGCGGTTTGTTCAAACTCTTCCCCGGCGGGAAACTCCTGTCTGTAAAAAAACTTGAAGTAATCATCTTTCGATTCAGCATCCGCGGCAAAATCCGATTCCCACTTTTTAACTGCGGCGTCCGTAGCCTTTTTCCGGTCGCCGTCTTTCATGACAGCGCGATAATAAGCAGCGGAGGTTGCCGGGAAAAACGGCAGCGGCTTGCGCAGTCCGCGCATGAATATATCCAGCAGCGACTGGAATTTTTCCGCGGCCGTCTCCGGGGATTCCGCCGCGTATAAGCAAAATTTATCCTTGCCGATCAACAGGGTATCCAGCGGGGCTCCGGCGATTTCGCGTATCTGCTCAAGATTCGACGCCAGATTAAAAATTGCGGCGCGAATCATGTCGGCTTCCTTCAAGCTCGCATATCTGAAAAGCATTTGACCGGGTAAATGCTTTTCATTGGAATAAATATTTTCCAGCCGCACAAACATCGAGATGTTGTTTTCAAAGCTGATGCCCGCCGTGAGCGGCTCGATTTTTTCGCGGACATGCGGAGCAAGCTTTTCGGCAAAAGCGGCGGTTTCCAGAAACAGGGATTCGAACTGCTGCTCGCCCCATGATCCAGGCGAAAGCGCTCCGGATGCCCGGTAATGCCGTTTCAGGCGTTCGCGCAGAATTTCACGTCCGTCATCCTGCCAGGTCGCGATATTATCCCGGAGTATTTTTTCCGCAATTTTATATTTATCCAGTCCGTTCAGCTCAAACTTTTCGCATTCCGCAATTTCCGGAATATCTTCAATCGAAGGCCGGATCATCAGTCTTTTGGTCAGGAAATATTTAGCCGGATTACGGAAAAAGGCAACCAGGTCGGCGAGGTTAATCCGCAGTAGTTCATCCGGCGGAGCCTCCAGTTCTTTTTCCAGAAACATTTTCCGGACGCGCGGCAGAAACAGCATTTCCGCCGCATGGAGATTTTCGCGGGAATACGAAACCAGCGGCGCTACCGGACTGACGGCATTTGCCGCATCCGGATCTTCAGCAAAATACCGCCAACTGAACGCCTGGAGCGGATGTTTTATTTTCAACCTTTTTTCAATATCCTCCCGATTGTTGCCCGGATTCGCATTCCGCGCAAAGCGGTAGCCGGAAGCGATGTAGTCCAGCAATTCACTGACCAGTACGCTCGGCGGATATTCCGTGTTGTCTTTATTCCCCTGCCCGGTGTAACTGACATAAAAAACATCACGCGCTGAAATCAGGCTTTCCAGAAACAGAAAACGGTCGTCATTGCGGGCGGAACGGTCGCCGAAGCGCGGTCTGGCCGCCATCAGGTCAAAACTGGCGCTTCGGGGTTGTCTGGGAAAGCTGTTCTCGTCCATGCCGAGCATGCAGATTACCCGTGCAGGAATACTGCGCAGCGGGCGGGCTTCGCAGAAGGTCACGCCGCCGCGCAGGAAACCGCCGCTGACGCTGGTGGAATCCAGACTGGATTTCAGCGCGTAAATCATCACTTCCAGACCAGTCTGTGCTTGAAGTCCGCCTTTTTCCATATTGCCGGTAACGGTATTGGCCGCTTCGCGCAATTCCTGCACGGCCTCGGCAAAACAGGTCTTACCGGAAAAGAAATTATTGATTATGCCGAGCAGAAAACGTTTCCACCACGGCGCGGTGAAGACCTGATTGCCGTAACTATCGGGTTTAGGATTTTTAACTTCATGAAACATCTCGAACAGCAACTCCATGAATTCAACGAACCGGCCAAGCAGTTCGGCATTCTGTTCGGAAAAGCCGCCGCACGGCAAAATATCGCCGGAATAGCCGCCGGTAAGAATCGCCTCATCGCCGGCCTGATTCCCGCCCATCGCAAACCCGGCCTGCATCCGGGCCAGCCCGAAACGCCAGGAATTTTCGTAAAACGCGGTTCCCACCGTCTGTTCCCGGAACTCACGGTCAATCCCCCAACTGATATTGGCGTCGCAGATCCATTGCCGGATAAGCGGCAGTTTATCTTCATCGATCCCGAAACAGTCGGCCACTGCCGGATTTTCCAGGATGTCAAGCAAATCCGGGGCCTTGAATCTGCCGGAACAGAGGTTGAGAATACCGATAAACGCGGTGGTCTCAGCGTCGGAACAACTCCGGCGGCGGTCGGCAATCGTCGCAAAAAACCATTGCGGGTCTTCATACTGCCGGGAATTAAATACGGCCTCGATATAAGGCGCGTATTTTTCAATTTCCGGAATCAGCACCATGACGTCTTTCGGCAGCAGCGAGGCGTCACGGTCAAACATATCAATCAGATTTTCAAACAGCGCCTCGACCTCGCGCATCGGGCTGTGGCACGAATGGATTTGAATGCTGCGGTCTCCGGCTTCAATCAGCGCCACGTCCGGATTTTTTTCATTTGCCGGATTGAGCAATTCCTGAATATCACGCTGAATTTTGTGCAGCAAAGTATCCGTGGCGGGATTTTCGTCGAAAAGCATCTCGCCGCCTTCTTCATTCAGGGAATTAATCAATCCGAAAAACTCGCGTCCCTGAGTCCCCAGCGAACCTAAAAGACTATTGCCTTTGACGATATAAAGGTCGCTCAGGCGGTCTTCCAGTTCCTGCTTGACGAAATCATCTTTCAGGTCGGATTTTTCCACCAGGTTTTTGAGTTCACGGCTGATCAGGTGCATTTCCTGCTTTCTGGTCAAATCATATTCCCAGGCTTGCTCCCGGCATGGGTTCAGATAGTAAAAATATACTTCCGTAATTTTCGATACCGCGAAAATCATATCCATGAACGCAGGCGAAAGCGAGGTGAACCCAAAAAAGAAAATCCGCGACGGCAGCTCAAACGCGGCGCAATCAGCCGGATAATCCATATTGCCGTATTCCGGATATAAATCCGGATAAATCAGTTTCAAAAAAGCCGCGTACATGGAAGCGAAATGCACCGGGCGGCTGCCGGCGGACAACCCGTGCCAAAGTTTCATCTGCCATTTACTCTCAGGAAGCGCGGACAGGGGATTTTTCCGTTTGTCCCATTCCCTGATAACATCGGGGCGGAACACCAGATAGTTGTCAAACAGTTTCGCCAGTTGTTCCGCCAGTTGAAACAGCTTAAGTCCGGAGTGGTCATCCGCGATATAGTTCCGCAATTGCGCGAAATCGCGGTCGGACTTGATCAGCGCCGGCAGCAATCCGCAGATTTTCCATACCGAAATTTCCGGTGAAGGAAATACATCGCGTTCGCAGATATCCGGGGAGATCGCGCTGAAAACATGATTGCTGATAAACGCTTTCGGAAAAGGGAATTGCAGGTTTGCGGCAATGCCGTTAAATTCGGCCAGACGCAGCGAAAGCCAGCGTTCCATGCCGCGGCTCTGCACCACAATTATTTCCGGCGTGAAAATATCGCCGCCGGCAAAACGTTTGGATAAATCCTGCGCAAGAAGTTCAAGGCGATTGCCGGAAATCAATTTAAAACGATTGTCTCCGGTTAAATTATCTGCAGAAATCATATCTTCCCTCTAAAAATCTCAAACTCTGGCAAATATTATCTCAAAACAATAGCGTCCGGACGGAAAAAATCAATGATTGCAGGATATAAACCGCATGATTATACTCTATAAGGTTGAAAATTTAACATAGACGAGCAGGATTGTGGATTGGATTTTTTCGATCCGACTGATTGGCGATATGAATATCGCCTGAAGGATGAACGGAAAAATACGGACGCAAGGCACTCGTCCCGCGTATGCGGGATTGCGATCTTTTGAGTTTGGATCGCACTCTTCGAGGCCTTCGATACCCCGGTATCGGCAGCCTCTCAGAATACGAACCAATTCTCAAAATCTTCGCAATCTATTTTAAATTTTCAACCTTATAGAGTATAAAGAGAATATCAGCCGGGGAAACGGTTGTGAACGGAAATTGCCTGTCAAACCGTTATCCGGTGAAATCTTATTGATGCTGATTTTCGTCGCCGTGGAAGATAAATTGAGATTCAGGATTCTGAGGCTGCTGACTTTCGCCGCCGTGGAAAATAAATTGAGACTCAGACTCCTGAGTTCCAGGCATCTGATATTCAATTTTAAAATCACCGCTTTCATCACTATCACTGCTGCTGTTCTCATCGACATTGTCAGGCTTGCTATTATCAATCAGTTCCAGCATCAATTTGTTGGTGCGGCGCTGCTCAAGAATCATTTCGGAGATGGAATTCTGGAGTTTTTTCACGCTTGAGCCCAGACCGGTAAGATTAACGTCCAAGTCTTTGCGGAACACAATGAATTGAACACAGTATTTTGAAAACTTAGCCACACCCAGAATAAATACCAGCCAGGTTAAACCGCCAACCACAATCAGAGTAATATAATAAGTATTAAGATCCGTCAATTTATTTAATCTCCTGATTTTAATTTAAAAAACAATAAAATGATTTTACATGAAAACAGCACAAAATGCAAGTATTTTCTATCAATTTCTTACAAATTCTTTCGAAATCCATCAAATGCATGGAGAGTTTATTAATTCTGCATTGTCCAAATCCATGTATGCCCGGCCAAGGTACTCCTGAAAGAGCTTTGGGTACATTAACATTAACATTTCTTTCATTTTTTTTGAGAAAAGTGTTGCTTTTATAATCAGGGAGATGTATTTTATATATAATCGAACCGGTTCGACAGGTCCTCGTTTATGAGCGTGGAAAATATGTTGAAAACGAAATAAATATCAGTCAGGCAAAAAATGTATTGTCGCAACAATATAAGCCTTTGGAACGGATAATCCGGCAAACAACAGGAAATGTGCCAATTAAAAAAATAACTTGACAAGGTTATTTTTGAACAGTTTCTAGACCAAACAAGGGGGAGCTGATGAATGTAAATTCTAAAAAATGCAACTGCTGTATTCCATTGCCAGTGAATAAAAAACCGCTGTCTGTGAAATTGCCGCGTCTGCCGTTTGTGCTCCATTATTTCACATTGATTGAATTGCTTGTGACCGTGGCGATCATAGCAATATTGGCTTCGATGTTGCTTCCGGCGCTGAATGCTGCACGGGGAAAAGCTAAAAGCAACAATTGCCTTTCCAATCAAAAACAACTGGCGTTTGCATTTAACTTGTATACCAGTGATTGGAGCGATTATTTATTAAACAATGACGATGTCACCGCCGGCTCTCTTTATATTGACCTAGCCACTTATTTCACTGTAAAAGGCGGGTATTATACAGCCGCCGCGGGCAACGGGGCAATAAAAGTTTATGGCTGCCCGTCTGAGGTCAGCGGTGTAGATACCTATGGAACTTATTATGGATACAGCAAAAATGTACATTTGGCAAACACGCAGCATCCAACTACCAAGAACTGGTATTTAATAAAAACGACAAACATTCAAAAGCCGGCATCTTGTGTTCTTACGCTGGATGGCAAAGCTGCAACTTTATATGGAGTATCGCCTTCAGGGTCTTCCAATTTAGTACCCCGTCATAACGGCGGGATAAATATATCATTTGTTGACGGACATTGCCGCAGTCTCAATACCAGAACAGATTATATAAATTTGTCGGCTGACAATGTTGGATGGGGTTCTACTTTTGTTTTGTTCTGGTATGGCAGAACATCACTTCCTTCAATGTTTTGATTTTTTATAGAGAGTCATTTTAATTTTGTATTGTCCAAATCCACTTATGTCCGGCAAAGGCAATTTCAATGCAATCGCGCGCAAAAGCGGGCCTTCCCGGAGGGGCGTGGTTACTGAGCCATTACCATGCCAAATTTTCAGCCAAATTTATTTTCATTCTTTTTTGTTTATTAATGTTGACATAATTTAGTGAATCATGTATAATGTAATTGTATTCAACCGGTTTAATATAGGTTTTTAAGGTCTTATAATATGCATGGCAGAACAACAATTTCTGATATAGCACGAGAAGCGGGTGTAGACAAATCCACTGTTTCGCTGGTATTAAACCGCAAACCATTGGCCCGGATGCTCAAAGACGATACCAAGTTGCGGATATTGGGAATAGCAAAAAAGTTGAATTATCAGCCTTCGCTTATCGCAAAATCACTTTTTACCGGCAAAACGACGACGCTGGGACTGGTTGTCGGGGGAATTGAATCCCCATTTTTTGCGGAACTGGCGAATACGGCGCTGGAGGCAGCCGACAAGCACGATTATTATATGCTGGTGTCAGCCTCAAAATGGAATTTTGAACGAGAACGCCGGGCGCTGCGGTTATTGCTGCAGCGGCAGGCAGACGGTATTATTTGCGCGATTGGCGGATTTTGTCCCCAGTGTGAACATCATGAACTATATACCTCAATAATAGCGCGGCATTATCCAATGGTGCTCTGGGACTATCAGGCGGACGGACTTTCTTCAATATGTTCAGATTACAGCATCGGGATGAATGAAGCAGTGCAACTGCTGGCTGGAAACGGTCATACCCGGATTGGATACTGCTTGCGCCGCATCCAATGGAACAATAAAGAGAAAGCATTTTTATCCGTTTGTGACAAATACAATATTGAAGCGGTAAAATACAGCCAGGAAGAACCGGATGGAATAAATAAAATCGCAGGGGAAATTATTAAACCCGGCCATCCCAAAGCATTTATGGTGTTTGACGACAGTTCGGCGATAGAAATGATTTCCGCCATCAAAGATATTGGCAAATTGGTGCCGGAGGATTTCGACATTATCGGTATTGACGGCATTGCCTGGGGAACTAGTTATCGGCCAAGATTGACCACGATAAAGCAGGATTTAAAGCAGTTGATGAATTCGGCAGTGGATCTGCTGGTGAAGATGATCGGAAATCCGGACTGGAAACCTGAAAATATTTCGATTCCGACACATCTGGTTATAAAAGATACAGTAAAATTAAGAAAATAGTTAAAACCTTATCAAGGAGAATTTGAAATGAAAAAGAAAAGTTTTACGCTCATAGAGCTCCTCGTCGTGATCTCGATCATCGCAATTTTGGCCTCAATGCTGCTGCCCGCCTTGAATAAAGCCAGGGAAAAAGCCAAGAGCGCCAGATGCATCAGCAATTTCAAGCAACTCGGAGTCGCTTATGCCATGTATATGAATGACAGTAAATATTATACGCCTAGCACTTATACGATTGACGGAAAAGATTATTTTTGGACTACTTACATTACTCCATACCTAAATAGCTCCATCGGATTCAATGACACCAATCGCATGGCTTTCCTGGATCAGAAGGTATTTCAGTGCGCCAACTACAATAGGACAATACCAAGTTACAGTTACGGCATCAATAATTATATAAATTCAAAACCGTTCAATCATATAAATATCCAGAGCCGGCCTGCTTATATGATGCTTCTCGGTGAAGGTAGTCCGGCATTGGGCACTAACTGGTATCGGCTCACCGGTGTTGCAGACATGGATGTGATGAGGCATGTTTCAGGCAGCAATGTTTTATTTGTACAGGGCAATGTCAGTACTGTCATAAGGAATGATCCGAAGTGGTCTAGTGGTGATATTGACAAGGGCTATTTCAGAGCAACATATTAAAATCTGAAGTTTTCCTGAAAATTGAAATTTTAGTTCATGAAGCCCATCTGAAAATTGATGAGCAGACGAATTTAACGGCGGTGATGAGTCCTTCGGGGCATCTCCCCTGTAAAATGGACTCCCCGGCAAGCTCGTTGGAGATTTTCCGTCGGATGTCGGCGAATGCAAAAGCCCCGGCGCGCTTGCCCGGATGCCTCCGGTCAGGTGCATGATCGAGTTTGAACGCATAAATCCATGTCAGAGACATGGCAAAACAACAGAGGTCGAAATGGTTTTCAACGGCAAGAGGTTTGCGGCGCTGGGAGTCGATGGCTCCGATGTCCTGCTTTATTTCCTTGAATCCGCGCTCTCGATTTTCCAGCGGTCCGTCCAGGAATGCCGCCAGCACAAAAAGCGATAATGATAGTTTTGAAAACGATTTGGCGATAGGCGGGAATTACCGCCGCAGCCCGATTGAGAAGCTCGTTGAATTTCATGTTCGACTCCTTTCAAGGTTAAATGAACATGAAGAGAATATAGCACAAGCACCATGCGGATATAAAGTTATAAGTACTTGTAATACAATCATTTACATTGATAGATTTGACATCGCCAAGTGGCTTTTAACAGCATGGGAAAGGATTTTTAGTCAAAAATGAGAAAAAACAGCGCCAGCGGCGCAGGAGGTTGCTAAAAAAGCAAATAAACGCATTCTGCACTGAGGTCGGGGAATTTAGTCCGTTGGGGTCCCAGGCAGCCCGAAAAAAAATAGACTTTTTTTTCGTAATTCCATCTCAACGGCAGTAAAACGGCGAACCATAGTCGAATGTCTGACTCCGGTTCGGTAGATAGATTCAAAAAAACAGGAAAACTTTAGATTAAAATTATGGCAGGGGGTAAAAATGCTGAATTCACGGGTACAATATATTATTTATCTTTTAACTTTGATTTTCTGCTCCATTGCATTCCAGGGATTTGCGGATGGAGACAATGAAACAGCTTAT
>TBL_comb47_HYPODRAFT_10005366_pt1 | contig 14295 bp, 28 predicted proteins | sample TroBogypolimnion_40_FD_10682 | JGI IMG/M metagenome (IMG submission 10682)
ATGTGGTTAACTCACTATCAGGACAATCCCACACAAAATCCAGTGGCAGATGGATTTAAGGGATTTGTAACTAAAGGTCAGGAGTTTGAGTTTTAAGGAATAAATTATGGAAAAATCTAATGAATGTATTATGTTGGCGATATTGTGTAAAATTGGTGAAAAGGTAGTATTACTGAATAAACCAGACACGCTTGATAATTTCAGTTCATTCCTTTTCTCTATTGGTGTGCTTGCGTTTCTCTGCGGGGCAGTATACCACGATTTTAAGAAAAAGTAGTTGACATAATTTAATAAGTGGTATATAATTAATATTAATAAAGGATTATGAATATGAAGATGGTAAATGTGTTGGTAGTATCTGGTATGTTAGTGATTGGAGCTGGTTGTGTAACGACTGTAGTATATACTGAACCGGTTCGGGTAGCTCCTGTTCAGGAGGTAGTGGTTTCATCGGATGTTGTTTTGGTTCCTGTATATCCACTATTTGAGTATGATGTTATATGGATTGGTGGTGTTCGGCATTATCGGCACCGCGAGGAATATCGTCATAGCCACGAACAACGTCACGAACAACGGCATGATGAACGTCATCAAGATAATCGACATGACAAGAAAAATCAGTATAATCAGTAATTTTCTTGACTGTTTGGTGAAAGTGTAGTATATTTAATAATAGATTTGGGGTTCACCTTATATGGAGTAATTAACCTATAAGGCACTGGTTAACCAGTTTTGCCCAAAGAGGTCTGCAAAATGCCCTCGGAGTGGTTAAAATCCACAATTACGAAGATTTAGTAGTATTGTTCTTTAGCAGATAATGTATGTTTTGTAGCATAGACCATATGAGTTGATTGGTGATGTTTGTGGAGTAATTACCACATCCTAGTAGCTGACAGATAAGGTCTTATAGGATACTGCCATTAATTTGATAATTTAATAGATGAAGCGAAATATGTCATTCGCACCTTATTTCTAATTGGCACATTAGATATCCATTGTTATCAATATCAATAAGATTTAAAATTGGATAGTCTATTAATTAATTTCGTGTTGGTTTAACCACCAACTAGTGTTTGAGGACTTTAACATGAATGAAGTGGTGTGGTAACCACATAAGGACTGCGGTGGTGGCCTAGAAATAGGATGTGCGCCGTGATGATTTTGGAAGTAAATGTTCTTTTGATAATTTGTAATGGTGTTAAAGCGAGAGCGCTTTGTCCGCGCCGTTTGGTGTAATGCCAAATGCCGTTAGGCTCCACCCAGTTGCCCGGTTATATGACAGGGACGACAACCCCAACAGGCAATCATTACAATTTTAAATATGCTCGTGTGTGGGGCGAAACATGTAAGTAACCTCCATGTGTAATTGTGTAGGTAGCTAGAAACTGAAAAATTATGTAGTAGGTAACACCTAAACACGAGTACCAATTTGCGTAATGTTCTTTTGACAATTTAGAGTGTGGCCGAACAACGCACGGAAGACGTAAAGCAATTGTATAGTACCTGAAAAGTTATTATATAAAGTTGTTTAGACTCATTCAAGTAAGGCGCAATATGGAGTGGTAGTACAACCATTTCCGGCGTAAGCAAGACACAAATCGTATATACTTAATATGATTCCTGTATGTCTTTGAGGGCGAACATCCCTCTTGTCGCAAAGTATTTGGGTCGCTCCCAAATATGACAATGGCTGAATAACTTGGGAGAGATTCTAAATTTCGAGGTAATCATTAGTCCTCGCACTCTTTAATTTATTATCAATAATCGCGGTTATAATCTGTAATATCATTTTTCCCTTGTGTTCTTTAAAATTTTTCATTTGTGAAGTGTCTATAACACAAAGTTCTATCTGTTTCTCCAAACACGCCTGCATTTTTCTCCCATCGTTGTTTTTTATTCTCTTCAATTTTTCTTCACTATAAATTGGCTCATAGTGGGTAGGACCATTCAATTCCACGGCGAATCTTAAAGAGGGAATAAAAATGTCTAATTCTGAATTTATTTCATTATTTTTATTGAAATCAAATTTTAAAAGAGGATATTTATTGGTTAATTCTTTTTCAAGATAGATTTCTAATTTTGAACGCTTACCACCATAAGTTTTGTGAGCATTTTGATATTTTGTAGAACAAGAATGATTGCAGAAAAATTTTCCACTTTTACTTGTTTTAAATGCTCTGGGGGTGCGATATATGGGAGAATTACATTGTCCACACTTGTATAAATTTCCATTGAACAGTGTTGCGCTGCGACAAGAATTTCCACAATATCGAATCGCATTTTTTTTCTTTAATGATACTATTTTGTATTGATAATACTGTTTTTCTTTATAAAAAGTCTTTCCACACTGTTCACATTCAAATGGTATTTTATCTTTACATTTTAGAGTTTTTATTTTTTCAATAGACATTAATAGTTTCATACTATATAAATAGTGTTTCACTCTTAAAAAATTCCGAAAAATTAAATCCGATTTGCATTGACAAATGTATAGATATGTTGTATATTTATTGTTGAAACAAATGTTCTTTTGACAATTTGACTTATCATATGAAAATCTAATACCACATCATTTCCGTATTAGAGGATGCCGGGTACGGCCGATTTGATAAGTCAATTAATTTGATGACACCTTTTTAGTTAATGGTTGAGTGGGCGCTTTATAAAACATTCAAACTTAATTTTGGGGTGTCACGTTTAGAACTCTGTTTGGTGTTTAACTAATGTCGTTCATCCATTAGTTATATTACAGTAAAATGTAATATTCCTCCTCTCCAACACAGAGTTCTTTTTATTTGACTTATGGTTATGGGTGTGGTATTAATAAAGATATGAAAAAAATGAATTATTGCGAATATTGAAAGACGTTCAGGTGGGTAACATGGATGCTTCCGCCGCACTTAAACTAATTACCACAGCGGTTGAGAAGGAAAAACAAGCAGCAGCCATTGACGCACAATTGTCAGTAGGCGGAGGTTGCATGTATTAAATAATCGGAACAAAACACAAATTAATTCTCTCCGATTCCACCTAAAATTAGAACCTGTAGATTGGCCCCTTTAAAGAACTAAATAGGCCAGATATAAGGTAGATTATCGGGAACACCGACAAAGTATTTACTATAATACTTCTTGTTTTTACTTAGAAGTTTTGATTGGTGTGCTAGGTGGAAGTCTTTATTGCCCAACCACTTAGGCATAACTAATTGACCACTATTTCTAATTTCGGTAAAGAAATCAATGTGATGTTGATAATGTCTGCCACGTTTAGTTAATTCTCGTAAACAAGCCAAACAATATTCGGCAAGTGCTATCCTATAACCCTTCCACATTTTGGATGCTGGATGATTGGGCCAGCCACCCATTATTAGAGTTTTGCCCTCGCGGTATACTTGATTACCAAGTCTTTTTGGGTCTAATACACTAGCACTTTTATCAAAATCAGAAAATGGAAGGAATGTATTCATGTTAATATAATATGGATATTTGTAAAAAAAGTCAAGCGAATAATGAATTAATAATCTTAACTATAACAAATATTTAAACAATGTCAACTCTTTATTTTGGTGAAATGGTTAAAGATTTCCAATCGTTTTATATCCCATCGTTCTATTTATATGCATATGGAGAATAACACTATATGGGAAGAAAAAAGTTACACCGAACAAGGGAAGAATTGCTCGGAATGCTCAGAATTAGATCAAAACGGTTCTACAATAACCACAGAGAAGAAGAATGTAAAAGAAAGCTTAAATGCTACTATAACAAACGGAATATTCTTATGGATAAACAAACTTAATTTACATTACTATCTGAAATACTTGAAATTTATAAATTACTATAAAATAAATCCTCCACCGATTGGAACATATACAGAGAAGCATCATATTATACCAAAATCAATGGGAGGAAGTAATAAAAAAGAAAACTTGGTTAAATTAATTCCAAGAGCACATTATTTAGCACATTATATGTTATGGAAAGCATATGGAAACAGAGAAATGGCGTGGGCAATTATAATGATGAACGGAAGATGTAAGAAGACATACCTTAAAAGTAAATTATATGAAAAAAATAGAATTAAAATGTCAAATGTAATGGGGAATTCTAGGAAAGGAAAAAAGCTGTCAATAGAAGTTCGTAAAAAAATGAGCGCAGCACATGTTGGGAAGGTTGGGTCGGTAGAAACTCGTAAAAAAATGAGCAATTCTAAAAAAGGAAAAAACAATCCCAATTATGGTAAAGAAAGACCAATCGAAACTCGTAAAAAAATGAGCAATTCTAAAAAGGGAAAAAATCACCCCAATTATGGGAAAAAAACATCAATAGAAACCTGTAAAAAAATAAGCAATTCCCTTCTAGGAAAAAAGCTGTCAATAGAAGTTCGTAAAAAAATGAGCGCGGCACATAAAGGAAAAATGTGTGGAGAAGACAATCCCAATTATGGTAAAATGGTATCAATAGAAACTCGTAAAAAAAATAAGTGATTCTTTGAAAGGAAAAAACCATCCCAAATTCGATCACACACTCTATAAATTTTATAACCAAAAATTGGGTATTTATAGAACCTGTACACGTTGGGATTTAAGACACGAATTTAATTTAAAAGAAAGCACGTTATGTTCTTTAATGAATAATAGTTTGAAATCTGCTCTCGGTTGGACAATAATACCAACAGAAACAAACCTGTAAATATTAAATTCTTATTTTATGAGATTTGCTATATTTCGGAGCCAACTAGACATTTTGTTCGATTCCAAAACATCTATACGAATTGATAAAGGCCCATCTGATGCGACCTCGTAGATTGGTGAAGTAAACTGTTTTAATGATATAGACTCTCCGACCTTGGCATTTTTTATAATAATTGTATGGGCATATTGGGACAGACCATTCTGAAACTGGGCACTTGCAAACTGTAATGTTATGGTTAATGTAATATCCAATTCGTTTGCATGTAAAATTGGTGATAGGAAACCGGTCATTTTTGCCTTAGACATAATAAAATTTACTGATTGCGGCTGTATCTGACAATATCCTCTAGTTGAATTGGTTATGGTGATTGGAACCAGATCAATAATCCATTTAGCTGCTGATTCATTTTTATAAAGTCTCTCCAAAATCAATCGTTTATCAAGTTTACGAATTGGAGTTAATACGACAATGTTAGCGAAGGTATTAGTAGAAGTATAGGTAGCTTCATATTGTTTAGCTTCTTCGTTTAGAACGATATTACCAACGAATCTTGCAATCGCGATGCCTTCTGTTACAAATGACAATTTCATTTTATTAGTTGGTCTATCTTGAATGGTGAGAATGATTTGCTCGGGTTTTTTACAATTGGTATGGTCTAAAGTCATACAACCAGTTAATAGTATTAAAAATACAAGAAGATAGGGTTTCATATATACATAAGTAGTGGGTGGTACCCCTAATAAAAATATAATAAGTTGTAATTTTAAAAAACTATGATAATATGATTGATATGACAAAAGGAAAAAATAAAATGAATCAAAATAATGTAATGGTAATGTCGTTTGGTAAATATAAGGATAAACCGATCAACAAGCTTCCCAGTGATTATATTGCTTGGTGTCTAAAGGATGCATCTGTAATAGAGAGAAATACAGACTTAAAAATGGCGCTTGAAGACGAATTAATTACAAGACTTATTAATATCCCAGTGGGCGATAGAAGTCCGGCCATTAATACGTTCGTCACTGCCTATGACAAGCATGCAATGGCCGCCGATGTAAAAGATCCAGAATTTGAACGAATTGTTGTTGACAAACTGTACGAATTTATTCACGAAGTGGTTAAACACTAAGGAAATTATGCCTATGTTAATGTCTAAAGATGGGACATTTAAACATGGTGGAGACATTCTTGAACAACAACCTAGTGATTTTTCAAAAAGAACTTTTGAAGTATGAAAAAGAACACAAACGTTAATTTACAAAAAATAATTTATTCCATAACAATTCGTGGTCATAAAGTAATATTTTATGAAACCGACGATGATTGTATTGATTATTGTGTAACAAACGTTGTATCTCAAGATGTGTTTGATATGATTACGTGTTATTTAATTGATGAAGGAATTTTTGAACACATTTATGGTAAAGAGTATGTTGAACAATTGTTAGAAGAAGGTTTTAATGACTAAATACATTCAATTATTAAAGAAACAGCGGAATCAGTTGGCATTGAGAGCGAATTCAATGTCACATTTAGAAAAAATGATGTCCAAATATCGTTCTCCAGCTACATCATTTTTCAAGACTCATTATAAAGCAATGAATTTGGTTTATATGAAAGACAAAGAAATTTACAATGAATGCAAAGTGTTTGGTTATTTGAGATTTAAAGTAATGGGTAATTAATATGAATAAAATACTTAAATTTAGAGCGTGGGATACTGCTACAAAAACAATGATAGAAACTGGGTTTCATCTTTTTGGAGAAGTTACGTGTTTTGACTTAATTAGTCAACAACTTAATCCTCTTGGAAAGGGTTCATTAGAACGAATGAATGATGTTGTTATCACACAATTTACAGGAATGATTGATAAGACTGGTAAAGAGATATACGAAGGTGATATTGTAAAGACTTATGTTTACGATGGTTGGTTTGATGTAGCAGAAGCCAAAACATGTAATTATGAGATTAAATGGTCTAATTTTGATTATGGTTGGAGAGGTTTTACAGAGTTTATGACTGAGAAATTTGCTGGTGTAACATTTAACTTGACAGAAACAGAGGTAATTGGTAATATATTCGAGAATAAGGAATTACTATGACCATAAAATATTGTAAAGATTGTAAATGGGTGAAGAAGGGATTTTTTAGTACTTGGGCTTTGGCTAACTGTACTCATCCTGAATTACAATCATCATGCAATGAAGGGGATGCATATATTCACCCATCATGTTGTGATGAACAATTTGCTGGAACAGCTAGGGGATATACACAGTTATGTGGTAAGGATGCTAAATATTTTGAGGGGGAAACAATGACAATTAAAGATTTAGTTAAAGATAATACAGCAACATTCGATTCATATCGTTGTGGAACATTCTATTACACCATTCCATTTGATGAAGTCACTGAGTATCAATTTCCAATTCCTGTTGATGATTTGGGTAATGCCACACTTAATAAGACTGAAAAAGCAATCCATTTGATGCGATATATTCGCAAAGCAATGGAAGAAAATACATTGGTTAAGGTATGATTAAAATATGGACATTAGTATTTTTAGTAATTGCCACAACCGTTTTTGGTGATATTGTAACTCAACCAGCGTTAGTATTAAAAGACAATGGTTCTTCTGTTAGTTTTGGAACATTTTACACTAATAGTTTAACCCTTGGTAATCAACGGTTTATGACATGTTACGATGGTAAAAATTATGGTGTTATTACACCGATAAAATTACCACTTTGGTTATTTAAAACTAAATTACCTCCGTTGTATTTGGGGATTATTCCAGATAATAAACGTTTTAAGTTTTACTTAATAGGATGTTACCATTTATGAAAAACCGTAGAATTATAAAAAGATTTAATCTTGCTGGATCTGTTGAATATGTTATTCAAGAGAAACATTGGATTTTTAGATGGTGGTGGGTTGATGCTCACTCCAACAGTTGGGATTTTGCTGGCTGTGTTGATTCGTTCAATACTCTTGAGGAAGCAAAAGACCATTTGAAATATTTTGATGGAACAAAGTGTCGTGAAGAAGTGGTGGGATAATGTTCATAACAATATCCAAGGGAATGTGTGGTTGGTTTATTATACTAGCAGATAATGATGGTCCAATTGAAAGATTAGAAGATTGGAATTATGATTCTGCTGATGTGTGTGCTTACGAAGCGGAAAAATTAGCCGAAGCATATAATGTTAGATTTCTTCGTTGACATTTCTTATAAATCTGATAGAATTGAATTATGAAACCAGATACTATATTTTTAATAAGGCATGGTGAAAGTGCTGGGAATGTTGATAAAACACAATACAGTAAAACTCCTGATTATGCTGTAAATCTTACACCGAAAGGTATTCAACAGGCAAAGGATGCCGGTAAACGGTTGTCTAGTTTTAATTGTGCCGGCCATAATTTCGCCGTATACTATTCTCCATTTTTCAGAACAATTCAAACATTGAATAATATCGCCACTCAATTTCCCGTTGGTTATTTTAATAAACGATGGGTAAGAGAAGAACCTCGATTACGTGAACAAGAATGGTGTGGTAAACTTCCATCGGAAGGATACTCTTTTAAACAAGAAAAAGAGAGATTTCTATATGGTCATTTCTACTACAGATTTAACAACGGTGAAAGTTGCGCCGATGTATATGATAGAGTCAGTGATTTTATGGATACATTACACCGAGATTTTGAAAAGGATGATTATCCTGATAACGTTTTATTAGTAACACATGGTATGACACTGCGAGTGTTTTTGATGCGATGGTTACATAAGACTGTTGAAGAATTTGAAGGTTGGGGTAATCCAAAAAATTGTGAGATTTTTACATTGAAGAAAAATGACTTGGGTAAATATGATTTAATAACACCCATTGGAAAAAATGCTAATGACCGTCACCAGTATAAGTGCAAATTGGAAATATAATTATGAATGAAATATTATTTAAGATGTATGCTGTAAGGAATAAAGAGGGTAAGTGGTTTAGAGCCAAGGGGTATGGTGGATATGGTAAAACTTGGATTGATGATATTACTAAAGCGAGGCTTTACGCAAGAATTGGTGGTGCTCGTGGAGTGATTACTTGGTTTGCCAACAACCATCCTACATACGGTATTCCTGATTTAATTTGTTTCAATATCAAGGATTCTGAGGTAATTGATGAAACTGCTAGGGTTAAGAAATCAATGGTCAATAAACAAGAAAAAGAAACTAAATCAAAAATATATCAGTTGAAACAAGGTCTAATTCAAGGAAGTCATAAAAAACTTCAATTAGAACAAGAACTGATGAATATGAGAAAAGATCTTGATAGTTTAACTAATAATCCTTGACATTTTATATAAAATTGATATAATGATTATTATGAATAATTTTATTGAAACATTCAAAAACAAGAATAGACCACATTTCTTTTTGATATGGATTGGTTGGTTCGTAGGTGGATTGTGTGATATTATTGATGGTTTAGTTAATACACTTACATTATGCTTCTATTACCCCAATCTTGGAATGAAGTGGAGATTTTGGATTTGTAAAAAGCAATTAAAAAAGGATTAATATGAATGCTTATCTAATACATTGTAAATTTGATTATTACTGTCAGGGAACAGATACCGCAGAAGGAGATTTTCTTGTGTATGGTGAGAATTTTCCTGATGCCTGTCGAAAGCTAGAACAGAATATTCACAGGGTTGGTGGATTACCAATGAGTGAAAATGCCAGAGAATTTGAAGATAGAACAATACTATGAGTCTTACCAAACATAAAACTAATTATGCCATCTATACAGTTTGGTGTGGTCGTGAAGATGGTCCACACTGTTTAGTAGAAGATTGTCAAACTTTAGATGAAGTATATAGTCTTGCACATCAGTATAAATCTCCTAATCAGATAGTTCTAATAGTTGATATGGTAGGTAATATAATTCAAAGATATGAATCCACAACGAAAAACAAGTAAAAATTGGCTGAAACTCCCGAAGTATTTGGGCATTGTAATATATGACCCTGATGGTTGGGATAGACAAAATTTCACACATTCTTTTGAAAAACAACGTATTACTCAAAAAGAATTTGAACGGAGATTGAGTCATTCTACACGAACTATGGGTATTAATGAAAAGAAAGAATGGAATAAAAGAGAACAGAATGAATATTCAAAGTAAAAGGCGTTGGAATTCTCTTCCAATTGTAATTAAAAAATATTATCAAACAAATCCATTGATACACTATTGGATTGATGCGTATTGTTGTGGTTCTATCGGTAGAAATAGAATGTATATCAATTTAGTAAGCCATTTGGCAGATAATAATGATTATTTAGTGAAGGATTCCACTAAATTACATACAATCACTGCTACCATATAAATAAGTTGTTGACAATTTATAATTTTTTGATATAATAGTTAGTATTATGAACACTAACATTAAATTAGAGAATATCGGGTTTTACACTCTTTCAGATGATAGAGCAAAGAATGCTTCGGAATCTTCACAAATGAAGAGATGTGAATTAATTTTATTGGAAGCTTGTAATTTTAAATGTCCATACTGTCGTGGATTGGACCACTCTATTTACGGTGACCGCAAAGCCAAACAATTATCATTTGATGAAGTCAAGAAAGTAATTGATTTGTGGTGTCAACCTGTTCCATTAGAGAATATCCGGTTTTCAGGTGGAGAGCCAACATTACACAAGAACATCGTTGAAATTGTGCAATATGCGAAGTCTAAGGGTATTAAGAGAATTGCTATTTCAACCAATGGTTCAAATAAAATTGAATTGTATCAAAAACTCGTTGACGCGGGTGTGAACGATTTCAGTATTTCATTGGACGCTTGTTGTGCTGATGATGGTGACAAGCTGGATTTAAATCGATTTAAAAATGGTTATCTATATTTTATTGATTTAAATAACTTCAAAAGAATCAACGATGAACACGGTCATATCTATGGTGACCAAGTATTAACAAAATTTGCAGATGAAATCCGCAAATGTTTGGGTTATTCAGATGTTTTGATTAGATATGCTGGCGATGAATTCGTCATTGTTTCTGAGGGGAAACTCAAATTAGAGTCAACAATGGAGTTTTCACAGGGATTTGTGAGAATTAAACATTCTTGGGAAAAGAAAGAGGATTTATTGTCAGAAGCAGATAAAAAGATGTATCGTAACAAAATGAAAAATAAACATTGACAAAGTTGTAGAAAAGGGGTATTATAATAATCATGAAAATTAGAAACGGATTTGTATCAAATAGTTCAAGTAGCAGCTTTATTATCAGACTAAAAGATATTGGTAAGGTATGTCCTACTTGTAAACATAAAACTCCAAATATTCTAGACATCATTGAACAAAGTCATTATAATAGCGACGATAATTCGGTTGATGCTGTTGGTTATAAGGACGTTTTGGACTATATTAGTAGAAATTGGGGATATGATGAAAACCCATCAGCTACATCTAACCGGTTAACGGAGAAGTTGTTACCATATAAAGATGATAACATTGCAATTGTATCAATTTCATATCACGACGAAGCATTAAATAATATGATTAAAAGTGAAGCAGTTGAAATTATTGAGGGCTTATACTAAGGAGAAACAAAATATGAAAATTAGAAACGGATTCGTTAGCAATAGTTCGTCAAGTAGTTTTATCATTGTTACTACGCAAGATGGATTGGATAAGTCGTTGAAGAAGCTTACTGACTTTGGACGGTCAGTTTTTGCCGATGTCTATCGTCTTGAGAAGAAAACAATGGACAAACAAGAATTTATGGTAGCTTATGGTGAAACCTGTTCGGAGGAATTCGCTTACAACGCAATTGAAGAGGAATCAGAGAAACGAAAACTTAAAGATGATGATTCATATGAATTGAGTGAGGAAGCTAGTGAACAAATGAATATTCTTCAAGCGGCGATTGTTAAGAACGGTGGTATTGCTGAGGGGTTGGGTGGGTATTACTTATGAAAATTAGAAATGGATTCGTTAGTAATAGCAGCAGCTCATCGTTTATTATTTTGTGTAAAAACGATAAACCAAAGGGCTATTTCAGTCTTATTGATGTATTAAAAATTATGTGTGGTGGAAATACTATAAAATCCATTAAAGATGGGGAAATAGAGTTTTATCCACATGATAAGAACAGACCACCAACAGATTTTTCAGTAAAAACCGTGGAAGAAACAAATTGGCATTCCGAATGGCAACTTGAACAATATCCCATTGATGTTAAACGCATTTCTGATAGTATTAAGGAATTTGAGGACATTTTAACCAAAAGTGATGATGTTATTATTCTTGTCGCCAAACAATTACCTTTCATTGGTAAACGGGTAATAAGTGTTGGTGATGCCAAACGGGAGATAAATACTAAAATTACTCATGCAAAGACCGAATTACTCAAGTTAGAAACAGATTATAAAAACACACTTAAAATGGTTGAATTGTGTAAAAAGGAAAATAAGAAAAGTAAACATAGTATTATTACTCTTCCAAATGTCCATTGGGATGCTAACGAAATTGAAAAAATGATTATTAATAGCGGTGCAACAATACTTAAAAAGGAAACGACATAATTATGAAAATTAGAAATGGTTTTGTTAGTAATTCAGGTGGTTAAAGAAAAACAAGTGGTAACATTAATATGAATTTTAACAAAAATAACACTTATATCAGCAGCGACCAACATTACGGCCATGATAAAATCCGGTTTCATTGTAAACGTCCATTTCAAGACGTTCATCACATGAACAAGGTTTTGACTGATAACCATAATAGTGTTGTTAGATACAATGACAACTTGATATGTCTTGGAGATTTTTGTTTCCGTGGCAATAATGCCGATACATACCTTAACAATCTGAACGGTAATATTTGGTTTGTTCTCGGAAATCACGATAAGGATTTAAAGAAATTCTTCGGAGGTTCCGTTGTTAAACAGTTCAATGGTAAGACATACCGGATACTTCCGGCAGAGGTGATGATTAATATTGATAAACAATATATCGTATTAAGCCACTACGCAATGAGAACATGGGATTGCAGTCATCACGGAGTCTGGCAATTGTTTGGTCATTCGCACGGAACACTCCCAGATGATGTTAATGCTCTATCAATTGATGTTGGTGTTGATTGCAACAACTATTTTCCATTTACATTTGACCAGATTAAAGCTAAAATGGATAAAAAGTCGTTTAAACCTACCGACCATCATGGAGAAACCCCCACTGCTATTATCGAGGATGTTCGCAAACAAGTATCAAAAGAAACGGAGATTCTTACAAATGAAACTAAGTAGGACGATATTATTCTGTGAGCCTTTGCCAATGTTATGTTGGCATTTGACTTTAGAAACTACAATCAAGATGCCGCTATTATGAATTGGGGAGTTGCAATGATATTGTTCACTATAGCATGTGCCATAAGGAATTAAATGAACACATATGATAAACTTAATTCCGATGAATTGATTTTCTTACTTGCTTGGCATATTAAGAGTTTAACCAACGAAAATCAAGAATTGAAGGTGTTGGCTGATAAATGGTGGCAAGTATATCAGGACAGATGTGAAAATGCTTATGTTGAGGTCACAATTTTAAAAGAAAAGGAAAATGAGATTCGCACGTTAAAACGAACAATTGAAACATTAGAACGTGTTATATTTGAAAGTGTAATGGATGAAGATATTATAGACCATGAAAAACAATAGATATACCAATCTGAATAGTAATTTGAAACGGTGTGGTTGTACAAGTATCAGATATATTAAACAAGGTAACCGAGAATACATTAAAACATCGGGTGGTGATGGAATTTGTGTATTGGCCGAATTAAAACAAATTAGTAGATTTAATAATGTCTACTGTACAAGTAATGCCCCGAAAAAAACATTTACTTTTAGAGTCGTATAAAATTCAGAGTTGACATAAACAGTAATAGTGGTAATATAAAGGAATACAAATATGAATGGTAATAATGCAAATGTTGAATTATTGAATAGTCTTGTAAAAGAGCTTAATAAAGACGCTGGTGATATGACTAAAGAAGAATTCTTAAAGAAAGGATTGCAGGGCGCAACCTTTTCTGATTATAATGATAAACCAGATGATATTACCCGCGATGACTTTATCATTAGTGCTATTAATGATGATGTGCCTGTACGTAACAAGGATTTTCTTGATGGAGACAAACCACAAGCAATCTTTGGTGGTAAATCTCGTAATCAAGTGTGTAAAGAAATGGAAGAACACAATCTTATATTAAAGAAAGCCGAAGAAATCATTTTTAGTTGCCGGTGTGATAGATTTGATGTAATGTGGGATGATTGGGGCATGTGGACGGTGTTTGCTACGTGTCGTGATGAATTTCAGGCGAAGATGATTCAAGATGCATTGAAGAAACAAGGTAAAACAACACGTATTACAGCATACAAAGAATTGTCAAAGATGTTTGATGTTGTTTATGGTGACAAAGTAGATAAGAAATAAGGATTATTATGAAAGTACATACAGAACAAGGTATTAATGACATTTTTGAAATGTTACAAAGTCTGCACGATTCTATGTTGAAGGTTGGGGGGG
>TBL_comb47_HYPODRAFT_10005367_pt1 | contig 14293 bp, 8 predicted proteins | sample TroBogypolimnion_40_FD_10682 | JGI IMG/M metagenome (IMG submission 10682)
AACACGAACGGACTGACGTTTAAGAACGGGACGACCAATCTGACGGATAGCACGATCACCACGGTGCAGCCCATCGACACTCGCGGCGACAGTGCCACCCTGACCTTTTACGTCAACACCACCAGCCTGACGAACAATGGCGGCTGGGCGATGCAACTCGATTCGGGCGCGGGCTACACTACGCGTTTCAGCGAGACTACGGGCACGAATCACAGTTGGCGGGCTTACAGCTACGCACTACAACCCAGCGAACTTGTCAGCAACTTGTTCCTACGTTTTCAATTCAGCGGCGGCACGGCTAATAGCCGCATCTGGCTCGACCAGATCACACTCACCGTCACCATCGGCACGTCAAACGCGATTATCCCGTTCACCGCGCAGTATGTGCGGATTCCCGGGGGCAGTTTTCTGATGGGCGATCAGTTCGGATATATCGACCTCAAGCACTACACGGACGAAGAGCCGGTGCATACTGTTTACATCTCACCATTCTACATGGACACGACGCTCGTGACCTGCCGCGAATATTGCGACTACTTGAACGCCGCGCTGTTGCAAGGATTGATCGAAGTCCGCAACAACATCGTTTACGCCCCCGGCGGCACGAACGTTTTTTTCTATACGCACGACGCTTCAGCTTCGAGCCGCATCCAGTTCCAAAACAATTCCTTCACGGTTATCAACAGCCGCGATTTGCATCCGGTCACGAGCGTGCGCTGGTTCGGGGCCATTGCGTATTGCAACTGGTTGAGCCAAACCAACGGGTTTGACGCCTGCTACAACGTCACGAACGGCGACTTGGATTTCACGAAGAACGGCTGGCGTCTACCAACGGAGGCGGAATGGGAATACGCCGCGCATGGCGGTCAGACGAATCCTTACGCCATGTTTCCATGGGGCATGGATACGAATGCGGACGGAACTTTTGCCAACTGGCAAAATTCCGGCGATCCGTTTGAATCCACCTCGGATTATCCATGCACGACGCCGGTGGGTTTCTACAACGGCGCGTTGCGGTTGAAGTCCGATTACAATTGGCCCGGCAGCCAGACGAGTTATCAGACCAGCGACGGTTCAAATCCCTACAATCTCTACGACATGGGCGGCAACGTCTGGGAATGGTGCAACGACTGGTATAAAAATGCCTATTACGCTTATTGCACGAACAACAACATCGTCACAAATCCGCCCGGCCCGACCTACGCGCAGGCGGATCTCTTTCCCAGCAACAGCGCGCCGGGGGCGGTGGCTTACCGTTGCCTGCGCGGCGGCACTTGGTGGAACGGCAACACGACGAACGATTACGACTACGGCCACGCGCGCGTGTCGAATCGCGATCCGTCCTACTTTCTCGGCGGCGGACCCCCGGGTGATCCTTACGGGGAGTGGAGTCAAACCGGTTTTCGAGTGATGCGGTCGGAAAAAATTTCGCAGACCGTCGGACTGTTCATCAACACCAGCAACGCCTTTCCCGGTTACACGCTCATGTCTCCGATGCAGGGCTATGACACCTACTTGTTAAACAACAACGGACAGTTCGTTCACAAATGGACGAGTAAATTCAATCCGGGCCGCGCTGATTACCTGATGAGCAACGGCCACCTTATGCGCGCGTGCGGCATTCCAAACACGATGATTTCCACTGGCGGCGGTGAAGGCGGACGCCTGGAAGAGCGCGACTGGCTGGGCAATTTGGTCTGGGCCTTCTCCATGGACACGGCCACGAACATGACGCATCATGACATCAAGGTTCTGCCCAACGGCAACGTGCTCATGATCGCGAGCGAGGTGAAAACCTACGCCGCGGTGCTCGCCGCCGGGTTCAATCCCGCCACGCTGCGCTCTGAAGTCACGACCAACGGCGGCTTCATGCTGCCGGATTACGTCATTGAGGTGCAACCCGTGGCGCGCAATGGAACGACGAATGGAATCGTGGTATGGGAGTGGCACACGTGGGATCACCTCATTCAGGACTTCGACAACACCAAAAACAATTTCGGTGTTGTGAGTAACCACGCCGAGTTGGTCAACGTGAATCCTCCCAGCGGACAGGTGCAGCAATTCTGGAATCACATGAACGGCATTGACTACAATCCCCAACTCGACCAGATCGTGTTGAGCGTGCGCGGCAACAGCGAGTTGTGGGTGATTGACCACCAACTCACCACCGCACAAGCCGCCAGTCACACCGGTGGTCGCTACGGCAAAGGTGGCGACCTGCTGTATCGCTGGGGCAATCCGCAGCAATACAAGCTAGGCACGTCAGTGAATCAAAAACTGTTGCAGCAACATTGTGTGACGTGGATTCCCACAAACTGTCCCGGCGCGGGGCATTTGCTCATCCACAACAACGGCATCGGCCGCAATTACACTTCCATTGATGAAATCATTCCGCCGGTGGACGCCTACGGAAATTATTTTCGCACGAACGGCGCGGCGTTCGGGCCGGGCGGCCTTTGCTGGACCTACACCAACACGCCGGTCACGAATTTCTTCTCGCCCGAAATTTCCGGCGCGGAACGTCTTCCCAACGGCAACACGCTCATCACCTGGGGCACGCGGGGCATTTTGTTCGAGGTCACTAGCAACCTGCAAACGGTGTGGTATTACGTCGATCCCGTGACCCGTGACCCACTCGCGCAAGGCTCGACGATTCCGTTCGATCCAAACAGCAATCCCAACTTCCCGCCACAGACAATGAATGAAGTTTTCAAAGTCCATCGTTACCCGACGAATTTTCCCGGCTTCGCGGGCAAGGATTTGACACCGCGCGGCATGATTGAAACCTACACCGGTGCGGCGACTGACACGGTGGGACTCGGCCTGCCGGATGTCTGGGTGCGCGCACACTTCGGAACTCTCTCGTCCGTCAACACCAACAGCGACAGCGACGGCGACGGTCTGACGGACCTTCAGGAATTCAGCTACGGCCTTGATCCCACTGCCTGGTCTTCGGCCAACAACGGCATTCCCGATGGCTGGGCACTGCGCTACGGCTTCGACCCCACCCTCGCATCCGTGGCCAGTCTCATCAATGCCAACGGAAACACCACGCTCCAGAACTACTCCGCCGATCTGAACCCAACGAACCCAGTCTCGCGTCTGGCCATTACCGGCCTGCAAGTCGTCGGCGGTGCCGTGAACCTCACCTGGGTCGGCGGCAGCAACGCCTGGCAATACCTCGAGTGTTCGCCCTCGCTCACCGCCAACCAGTGGACTACGATCTTCACAAATTCACCGCCAACAAGCTCGACCAATACCGTCATCCACAACAGCAGTGGCAGCTTGAGCAACTTTTTTTACCGCATCAAAGCGAACCGATAGCCATGAAGTGTAGTTTTAAAAGGTTCATCCTAGTCTCGCTGACCATATTTTCAGTTCTGACAACCCACGCCGCGACAACTTTGGTCTTTCAAGAGACAATGGCAGCAACGAACGGTGTGATTGATCCATGGACCGGCGGCGGATGTGACAACGCTTGGACCGTCACTGGCGACGCACTGGCGCAGGGAACGAATTGGAATTACGGCGCGGGCAACCCGTGCGGTCTGCTGTTCCGGCAAGGCACCACCAACCTTTCAGACAACATGATGACCACCGCGCAAAGCATCGCGGTCACCGGCACGGCAGCTTACGTCGAATTTTATCTCAAAATAGTCGGAGCAACGACGAACACGGCCTGGGCATTCCAACTCGACACTGGTGCGGGCTTTAGCACCCGATTGAATGAGACAGGCATCACGAATCACAGTTGGCAGCTATTTCATTATGACCTGCAGACGAGCGAACTGGTCAGCAATTTGAACCTTCGTTTTCAATTCGCGGGCCTAGCCTCGCCGAACCGGATTAGTCTCGATCGGATTTCCATCTTCGTTGAAGCCGCGACCAATCCGCCTGCCACTGGAGGTTTTGGCGGCTCGCTGTTGCTCGGGCGACCCACGGCGAATTCGATCACAGTCAGCGCAATGTCCAATTCAAATCTGCTTGGGTATTTCGAATACGGCACGCAGTCAGGTGTTTATTCGGCACAGACCGACACAACAAATTTGCCGGCGGGCCAGCCGGTGTCAGTAGACTTCAATTCGTTGCAGGCCAATACGCGCTATTATTACCGGCTGCGCTTCAAAAATTTTGGCGAGACAAACTATGTTGCGGATGCGGAGCATACCTGCCAAACCCAGCGGGCGCGCGGCAGCACCTATACTTTTGATATCGAGGCCGATCCGCATTACAACGACTCGCCAGGAACCGTGCCGTCCATCTGGCAGCAAACGCTGGCGAACGTCCTGACTGATCAGGCGGATTTCCTCATCGATCTCGGCGATACGTTCATGTGCGAGAAATATGCTCCTACCAATCCATATACCATGACGCAGCCGGGAATTGATGAAGCTTATGTTGCGGTGCGCGATCAGTTCTTCAGCGTGTCAGGCCATTCCGTGCCGCTGTTTCTGGTCAACGGCAATCACGATCCAGAACTGGGCTGGTGGTTGAGCAACAGCCAGCCATTTGAAAACTCGTCGATCTGGGGTGCAGAGGCTCGGGAATACTATTTTCCGTGCCCGATTCCCGGCGGCTTTTATTCAGGAGCTACGGCGTTTGATTACTACCAGCAACAACCTCGGGATGGCTATTACGCTTTTGAGTGGGGCGACGCGCTGTTCGTGATGCTCGATCCGTTTTGGTATAGCAATCAGGGCGTCACGAAATCAAAAGACCCGTGGGCTTGGACGCTAGGCACAAAACAATATTTTTGGCTAAAGAACACATTGGAAAACAGCTCCGCAAAATATAAATTCATCTTCGCCCATCATCTCATCGGCGGCAGCTTTGATTCGACCGGGCGTGGCGGGATAGAATTTTCACCCTACTTCGAATGGGGTGGATTGAACACCAACGGCACGCCCGGCTTTGCAGCACATCGTCCCGGCTGGCCGATGCCGATTCGCGACTTGCTGCTGACGAACAATGCGCAAATTTTTTTTCACGGCCACGATCATCTGTTTGTGAAACAGGATTATTATGCGAGCGGCATTTCCAATGGACTGCCGGATTTCATCTATCAAGAAGTCCCACAGCCAAGTCATTATCCCTACGATTCAGTAATCTCAGCGACCGACCCAAATTACAATTACACGAACGGAGTATTGCTTGGGAGTTCAGGACATATGCGCGTCACCGTGTCGCCGACAAATGCCTTGGTTGAATATGTTCGCTCCTACCGCTCCACCGACATCGGGAAAACCAACCGATTGGTCGCCTACAGCTATTCTATTCCTGCGCCAACAAATCCCGTGATTTCCTTGTCTGGATTTGGTCTTGTCGGCGGCGCAGTGCAATTTTCAATTTCCTGTTCCGCATCCACCAATTGCTCGATCCAAGCATCCCCGGATTTAATCACCTGGACCAACTTATTTTTCACCAATGTGACGACGACCCCGATATATTGGGTTGATACCGAATACCGGAATTTCCCTCGCCGTTTCTACCGCGCCACACTCAAACAATGAATCCTCAATCCAATCGTCGCAAATTTCTGGCCAGCGTTTCGGCGTTCGTCGCCTCGTTATCACTCCCCATCTTCGCACAAAAAATTCCGCCGGGTCAGCGACGCAAAGGCGGTCAGGTCGGCGGCGGTCACGGACATCGGAACGCGGAAGAGTATGTGCTGCCGCCTGAACTGGCGCAGTTTAGTTGGCTTTCACTTGTGCTGGGGCGCGTGACGGACAAATCGGTGACGGTGAGCGCGGTGGCGAAGGAGAGCCTTGAAGGTTTTTTTGAATACGGAACTAAAGCAGGTAACTACGCGAACAAAACGCCGCTGACGAAGTTCGCCGCGAATCAGCCAGTCGAGGTATCGTTGGAAGACCTTCAGCCGGACACGCAGTATTTTTATAGCCTGCAATTTCGCAATGCTGGCGAAAAAGATTTTGTGCCACGCCCCGAAAATCATTTCCACACGCAACGGGCGAGCGGAAGCACCTTTACATTCGCGATCCAAGGCGATTCGCATCCGGAACGACCGCAGATGAGCGAGCCGAACTTGTATGCGCGCACCTTGTTGAACGCGGCCAAAGACAAACCAGATTTTTACATCTGCATGGGCGATGATTTCAGCGTTGCGCCAATCCGCGAAGTTAACTTTGAAGCCGTCGCTGCGCGCTACACGTTGCAACGTCCGTTCCTCGGCCTCGTTGCACAATCTGCGCCGGTATTTTTGCTCAATGGCAATCATGAACAGGCCTCGCTGTTCAATTTCAATCAGACCGACGAGCGCCACGCCGTCGCGGTTCACGCGCAGAACGCGCGCAATCAATTTTTTCCCACGCCCGCGCCGGATGGGTTTTATTCGGGCGACACCGAGCAATTAAACGGCATCGGCTTGCGAAAAGATTATTGCGCTTGGACGTGGGGCGACGCGTTGTTTGTGATTCTCGATAACTACTGGCATTCGCCCGCGCAAGTGGACAGCGGTTTTCGCGAAGTGGATGCTGGCGGTAGCAAGGGCGGACGCGGTCAGCGTGACTGGTGGGCGCTCACGCTTGGCGACGCGCAGTATCAATGGTTTAAGCGCGCTCTGGAAACCAGCAAGGCGAAATACAAATTTGTTTTCGCGCATCACGTCATGGGCTCGGGTCGTGGCGGCGTGGACCAATGTGAGTATTATGAATGGGGTGGCAAGAATCGTCGCGGCGATTATGAATTCAAGGAGCGCCGCCCCGGCTGGGAGCTGCCCGTGCATCAACTCATGGTAAAGCACGGCGTCACGATTTTTTTCCAAGGCCACGATCATCTTTATTGCAAACAGGAGCACGAAGGCATCATTTATCAGGAAGTGCCGATGCCGGGCGATCACGGCTACCAGACTTACAACGAGGAACGCTATCAATCCGGTGTGAAGTTGCCCAACTCCGGCCATCTGCGCGTGACCGTTTCGCCGGAAAACGTGAAGGTGGAATACGTCCGCAGCTTTTTGCCGATGGACGAAACCGCGCAAAACAAAACTGGAAACATCGCGCATACCTATACCGTCAAAGCCAAAACGAGCCATGCATAAAATTTTTGCCATCGTCTGTGTGATTGTTGGATGTTCTCTTTCCGTTTTGGCGCAAGGCGCAAAGCCAAAAGGCAACAACGGTCATCGCGCGCCGTCCGGCACAAACTTTTTCAACGTCACCGTTCCGGCGCATGATTTGGACATCATCCTCGCGCGTCCAGAGGATCGTTCCATCGCCGTGAGCGTGCAGGCTTATCGCGTGATGGCGGGCAATATCTGCTACGGAACACGACCTCAAGCGTTGACTAACCAGACTGCGAGTGTGGATATGCCGGTTGGAGAACCGGCGGTTTTTACTTTGCACGATCTTCAACCGGACACCCAGTATTACGGTCTATTCCGCTGGCGAGGTTATGACGGAACAATGCCACCTAACTTGAACGCTTCCAATAACGCAGCTTTCACATTTCACACCGCGCGCGCGGCGGGCAGCACGTTCACCTTCACGATGACGGCGGACGTGCATTTGGACGAACACACCAGCGCGCAAGTCTATGGGCAATCGCTCGCGAATATCCGCGCCGACGCGCCGGATTTTCACATCGACCTCGGCAATTTGTTCATGACCGACAAACACGCCACGCGCGACGAGGCGTGGCGGCAATATCTCGCGCAGCGTTATTATCTCAACCAGCTTGGGTGCCCGTTGTTTCTGGCGCTTGGCGTGCATGACGGCGAGGCCAGCCGTTACGACGACGGTTCGCCCGACAGCCTCGCCGTCCAATCCAATGCCACGCGCAAAAAATATTTTCCGAATCCCGAGCCGGATGCGTTTTATTCCGGCGACGCCACGCGCCACGCGCAGTCCGGTCTGCTGGAAAATTATTACGCGTGGACGTGGGGCGATGCCTTGTTCGTGGTGCTCGATCCGTATCGCTATTCGCTGCGCTCCGGCGGGCGCAACAGCGATGGCTGGGCGTGGTCGCTCGGCCGCGAACAATACGACTGGCTGACGCGCACGCTGGCAACGAGCCAGGCGAAATACAAATTCATCTTCCTCCACAATCTGCTCGCGGGCGACCAAGCGTCGCGCGGCGGTGTGGAGATTGCCGGCTTCAATGAATGGGGTGGAAAAAATTTCGATGGCACGGAAGGCTTTGCGCAGCATCGTCCCGGCTGGCCAATGCCGGTGCATCAACTGCTGCTGAAAAATCACGTCACCGCCGTGTTTCGCGCGCATGACAATTTTTACGCGCGGCAGGAACTCGATGGCCTTCCTTACATCATGATTCCGCAGCCGAGTTTCGCGGGTGACGACCGCATTCGTGATCTGGAAAATTATGGCTACAAGCAGGGAGTTTTTCGTGGCAACTCCGGCCATGTGCGGGTTACGGTTGGACCAGATAAAATGGTAGTAAATTACGTGAAATCATTAGCCGAAGCATCCGTGGTGGATACCTATCTGAAAGCCACTCATTAAATAGCATTCCCGACCAACTAAAGTTTTCAAGCTATCGGAAATCAGGTCCCGGGGGGGGCTAACTATCTACAGTGCACAATAAAATAAAGCCATGGCATTTCTTTCTGCAATCCCCGATACCCCAGCTTTCAATGTCTCATCATGGGTAACCCTTGAATACTCAATTGAGCAATATGCTAGTAGTGTGGGGATTATAATTTTGTTCCACTCTCTCCGAAAAATCATCCGTTTTTCAATCCGCCAGACTTAGCAAGCGTTGAACGCCTTCTCCTGTAGATCCTGTTGCATTCCAAAATAATTCTACGCCACCATGAATACCATTCAGCAGTATTCCCATCAGCCTCCAACGGCGGGAGCATGACCTGCCGAAAGCCTTTTTCACAGTGAACCAGCACACATTCGTGATCGCGCAGCCGGCGGAGTAAATGGGGTTTGATTTTGTGTTCTTCAACCTCCGAATAATTCACTGAACGTTTGCCGGCACTGGAACCCCACGAGCGTTTCATCACTGTTTTCTTTCCCAGAAAATCTGCGGCCTGCACGGCGTCGGCTTCATCGGCGGAACGAAAGATCATCCGATTGCGGAGGTTTAAGGTCAGAACCTTCGATTTGTCCGCACCGAGCGGTGGGATGAGTGAGGTTGTGGACTGGGCAGCGGCCACGATGGTTGCGCCCGCTTCGCGAATAACATCTACGCAATTGTAATCGCTGGTGCCATCCTCGCTGGCGGTCATGAATCGCTGCGCTTCATCCGCCCACAAGATGAGCAGATTGTTTTTTGCTCGTTGGGCCTTGGTCTGATCAAACCGACGCAGGGCGTGATTGTAGAACAGTAATTTAAGGAAGGTATTTATGTAGCGTCGTTCGGTCTGAAATTTCTGGGGCATGGTGACGCAGATGATTTTCCCGGCATCGATCTGTGAAAAATCAAAGGTGCTGTGCTTGGTGCAGAACACCTCGGCGATCTCCTGCGTCATGAAATATTGGAGATAGTTACCGATCGTTTCGCGAACCCCGCCGATCTGTTCGGGCGGTTGCCCCTCCAAAAAGCGGTTTTGAAAATGTTCCGAGATGGCAAAACGTTGAGGCGTGGCCACCAGTTGCAGCAGGTTCGAGACTTCAATGGCAAGTTCCTCCGGATTGGTCAGCAGCTTGGCTGCGGCTGCCAGCGTGACCGGTTTTTTTAGTTCGAACAGTAATTCCAGTGCGAAGGCAATGTGAACTTGCGCCTGACTTTTGAAAAAGCCTTTATCGCCGCCCTGGCCCAGACTCGTCGCCGTATCAATGACAAACTTCGCGTAGGCCATGAAGGGGATGCTGCGGTCGCCGGTGAGATTGAACAGTTGCGGTGGATGCCAGTCTGCTGGTGAGTTGTCGCCCCGGATTTGAAGATGGATGAGGTCGTTTTCCCGATGGTATTGTTTTGCCATCGCCACGAGCGTTTCCCAATAGACACCTTTTTCATCAATGCAGAGTCCGCCCCAATTCTTTTCATTTTGAAACACCTGATGCGCGAGTTGATTGATGCCGGAACTGGTCTTGCCGGAGCCGGTGTCACCGGTGATGAGCCAACCCCGGCAGAACTGATTGCGTTTCCAAGTGAGCCGGCCCAGACGTGCCACATGCTTCGGTTTCTGACTACTAGGAATGAGCAACAATCTAAAAGCGATGATGGCGAGCAATAGACCGAACCCGACAAGAAAAGTCTGAAAGGGTGCGGTCACTCCAGACATCAAAAGCGCAGGAAAAAAGTGGTGACTCATCGCCAACCCCTCCCGATAAGATAGCCGCCGAGCAAAGCGCCAATGACAGCCCACAAAGCGAAGTTGAAAGAAACACTGTCCGTTGTCTGAATTGACGGTTGGTTCTTTAGCGCATCCAGTAGAGCCGCCACCTGTTGCTGCACCGACTTCGCGGTATTAGCCAGCAGGCTGATGTCGGAACGGAACTGCTCGAAAGACGGCATCTCCCGGCGACGCAGGGCATCCCAATGCTGTTGATGGATGCGGAACAGTTCGACCAAGAGCAGCACGGCGTCGTTCTCAGGCAGTTGATGGCGTTCGCGGAAACGCTGGATGGCCTTCTCGAAATCCTCATCATAATCCGGCGGCTTGGGTGGTGGCGTTTTGTTCATGGGGTGGGCAGTAGGAGGTTGGTGGCGGAATCTATTTCCCGGTAAAGCTCGTGCTGCCAGGTTTGGAGCCGTTGCCGGTCGAGCAGACTGATGGACGGATGTTTTACGGTAGCGGAGATGGTGAGATCCTGGCTGCTCAACGCCACGACGAGCCAATCTTGGAGTTGGGGCATGTTAATGACCTGGCCGCCGAATTCACCGGTGATTTTTGCCCGCACTTCGGAGCCGTCAAAGAGTTCAAAGCGTTTGCTGTGGGCGGCATTGCGAACGACGACATAGTCGCACTTCTTGCCGAACTCGTCGGTGAGCCGTTGCACTTGATCCACGCTGTCGGATTCATGGTTGACGGGCATGATCAAAGTCAGAGTGGCACCGAGAGTGTTCAGCACGGTGGAGAGATTGATCAGCGCGAAGTGGTCAATGAGCGCATCGGTGGACGCAGCACGACAGTCCATGACGACGAGGCTGGATTTTTCCAAGGCGGTGAAGAGCGCATCTGGCCCTTGCGGTTCGTCGAGCTTGACGAAGGCCGCTTCGGGATGGAAGCGGGTGAGCGTGGAGTTTTCGTTGTCGCTGTCAAAGACGGCATGGGGAATGGCCTTGTCTTTGAGATATTGGACGAAGTTGACGGCAAAGAAACTTTTGCCGACACCGCCTTTGCCGTTGAGGATGAGGTTGAGACGTTTCATGGATTGGTTGGAGTGGATGGTGTTTGAGGATTAAGCATACGAATGCGCGCGATGCGCGGGCCGCGAACGCGGGGCGTAAAATTTCCGGCTGGACTGATGGTCGGCGGCGTGACCGCCGGCGCGACCGGCGGCAGAGCGGGCGTTGGATTGATGAGTGGCCGTTTGCGTGGACGTGGTTTGGCCGGACGAAGTGGTTCGCCGAGAATGGTATGACAGAAATCACTGACGCAGGTTTTGCCAATGGGAAACTGGTGACGGGTGAGGAGTTCGGCGATGGCGCGGTAGGAGGCGTGTTTTTGGCGCAATTCACGGATGAATTCTTTGGCCCCGGTGAGGTCCTTAAACCGTTCGGGCCGGGGTGGGGAATATTCGGCGATCTCCTGATGGATGGCGTCAGACATAAAAATTATTCGTGATCATGCGGACACAGCGCGGATACCGGCACGGACGCGTCGCGGACACCCTGCGGACATGGCCCGGACAGATCGCGGAAAGTGTGCGGACACCGGCGCGGACATGGCGCGGACATCACCTCGGACGGATTGCGGACTGGCTGCGGACAAGATGTGGACATGACGCGGACTGATTGCGGTCGCGGACACGGACACGGACGTGGACATTGGCGCGGACATCGCCTGGGACAGAGCGCGGATATTTTGCGGACACGGCGCGGACTTACGCGGACACGAAAACCTTGTTCTAACAAGGGGTAGGGCTTGCCCTCTACTTTTCGATTACTTTTTTGTGACGTCCTGACCAATCCCAGTTTTGAAGCTGCATTTAGCGTGCGGTAAAAATTGATGCCCTGATGTTTATTTCCCGGATTTAATTTTGGCAGAGTCGTCGTGAAATAAACTATGGCTGGGAGATTACCTTTGTCAGTGCGTTGGTAAATACAGATGGTGGCTGGTAACAGAAATGGCATCATTGATTGCCGAGTTGACCGTGATTCAATGCGCACGTCGTTCGCAGACGGACGGATTCGTGACGGACTTACCGGTGACAATGGGCTGGTTAAATTCATACGTCCAGTTGACCACAGATTTTGCCGGGGAATGTGAGTGTCACTCACATAATGCGAGAACGTTTCTGGTAGGGTTTTGGTCATGGTCACGGCCAAGACCCAATACAACCTGAAGAACTCGAAAGAATACTTTGAGGAACATCTGGCCGTGGGTGATTACTACAACGAGGGTGAAAAGGTAACGGGTGAGTGGGTGGGATTGGGGGCGGAACATTTGGGTTTGTCAGGTCAGGTCCGGGCGGCGGAATTTCTCCGGCTCTGTGACAACCAGCATCCCACCACGGGCGAAACTTTGACGGCCCGGTTGAATACGACGCGGGTTGAGTCGGGAGCATCAACGGCGAACCGGCGGATCTTTTATGATTTTACTTTTTCACCACCCAAGTCGGTTTCACTGCTGGCGCTGGCGGGTGAAGATCATCGGATTCTGGTGGCGCATGAACGGGCGGTGCGAGCGGCCTTACGTGAATTTGAATCCTTTGCCAGCACACGAGTCCGGAGTGGTGGCGTTCAAACAGACCGGCGCACTGGCAATTTCGTGGCGGCGCTTTTTACGCATGACACCTCCCGCGCCCTTGATCCGCACCTGCATACCCATTGCATCGTGTTCAATGCAACTTGGGATGCGAGCGAAAACCGGTGGAAGGCGTTGCAAAATTACGAACTGTTGCGCGCCCGAAAATTTGCCGAGCACGCGTATTACCATGAACTCGCGCGTGACCTCAAAACTTATGGCTATGGAATTCGCAACCGGGTGAGTGGCGACTTTCAAATCGAAGGCGTTTCCGAGACCTTGTGCCAGCGATTTTCCAAGCGTGACAACCAGATCAACGACGCCGTTGCCCAATTGCTCGCCGAAAAACCCGAGTTGGTTGGCGGTAATCTTAAAGAGTTACGCGAGCGGCTGGCGACAAGTGAACGGACGCGGAAACAAAAAGATTTAAGCCGTGCTGAACTGCAAACGCTGTGGAACTCCCAGTTGACCCCGGCTGAACGCCAGCAACTACGCCAACTAACGAAATCATCGCCGATAAAATTAAATCCCGGCATAGGCTTGGCCGACGCGGTGCATTGGGCCGAGGATCATTTATTTGACCGGCACTCGGTGGTGTTGGAATGCCAGTTATGGCAGCACGCCTTGGAACGGGCGCGGGGCTCAGGATTTACTGTGGCTCACCTCAAAGCTTTCACCCAGGATCGTGGATATGTGCGTCGCGAATCACGTCCACATGAAATCACGCTGCGACTCGTTCTGCGAAGGGAAATGGAAATCGTGCAAGCCGTGAAGGAAGGGGCGGCCACCTGCTATCCGCTGGTCTGGTCGCCGCAACCCCTAAATCCGAAATTGGATGCGGAACAAACCGAGGCGTTGAAAACCCTGTTGTCATCGACTCATCGCGTCACGTTGTTTCGGGGCGGCGCGGGCACGGGCAAAAGTTTTGTGCTGCGGGAACTGGTGCAGCAGATTGGCAAGACCCGCCGGGGTGTGGCGGTGCTGGCGCCGCAACGTCAGCAAGTGGTGGCGATGGCGGCGGATGGATTTCCCAGTCCGACCACGGTGGCGCAGTTTCTGACACGGCGGGAAATTCCCGTCGGCACGGTCGTGGTGGTGGACGAAGCCGGCCAGATTGGCGGCAAACAAATGCACGAACTTATCCGGGTGGTGAGCGACAGCAATGCGCGCTTGGTGCTGTCGGGGGATACTCGTCAGCATGGCGCGGTGGCCGCGTCGGATGCGTTGCTGGCCATCGAACGTCACTCGGGAGTGGAACCGATTGAATTAAAAAAGATTCGGCGACAAGATCCGGCGCTGGGCAAGAGTGCGAGGGAACGTCAACGCATCTGGCAGTATCGGCGGGCGGTGGAATTGGCGGCGGCAGGCAAGCTGGCCGAATCCTTTGACCGACTGGAAAAAATGGGGGCAGTGGTCGCGTGCGGTTTGGGGCAGCAGGCCGACCGGCTCGCGGAA
>TBL_comb47_HYPODRAFT_10005368_pt1 | contig 14292 bp, 12 predicted proteins | sample TroBogypolimnion_40_FD_10682 | JGI IMG/M metagenome (IMG submission 10682)
GGATCTTTGTCAGCCACTCGCCGGATCTTTTTTAACTCTTCGATCAGATTCACTTTGTTATGGAGGCGCCCCGCCGTATCAGCCAGCACGACGTCGTAGTTTCTTGCCCCGCCACGTTGAATGGCATCGAAGACAACCGCTGACGGATCTCCTCCTTCAGCACCGCGTACGACGTCGGCTCCGGCGCGTTCTGCCCAAACGGCGAGTTGATCTCCCGCTGCGGCTCGAAAGGTATCGCCAGCCGCCAAGACGAGCTTCTTGCCCTTGGCGCTCTCTCGGGTCGCCAACTTTCCGATCGTGGTGGTCTTCCCCACCCCATTCACACCAACAAAGAGCCACACGGGGACATGGTCTCCATCGACCGCCGTTGAAAGCTCGCGGTTTATGACCGCACCGCTGTCGTCGTGATCTAACAGCTGAATCATTTCCCTGCGCAACACATCAATGAGTTCGGTGCCGTCGCCTTGGTCGACTTCCACTCGTTGACGGACTCGAGAAAGGAGAAGATCAGTGGTCTGCACGCCCACATCAGCGCTCAACAGCGCACGTTCTAATTCTTCGTAGGCCGACTCCTCTACCGCCGATCCCCCGCGCAACGAGCGCAATGTTGCGAACAGGCCACGGGAGCGATTCAGGCGCTCTCGGTAGACTGGTGCATCCCCAGCGAGATCATCCTCCTTCTCGTTCTCGTCGCCGATTGCTAGAGATTCTTCGTCGGCAACGGGATGATCACCGGGGACGAGTACTTCTTCATCTTGTTCAACGACCGGCGGTTTCTTGGGTGGAGGTGACGCTGGTGTTGGTCGTGGCTTCGATGCTCGAGACCCTGCACTTGGGGTGCGCCCACGTCGAACGAAGAGGCCGATACCACCAAGGACGAGAACAATGACAGCGATCAAAATGATCAGTGTGGTCATAGCGATGACGGCTCAGGCTCAGATCGTTCGGGAACGCGTTCAGAAACCACCTGGGACGAACCACCAGGGCGCATCGTGACGCCATAGAGGGCGTCGCCCGTCTCCATGGTTCGCTTTTGGTGAGAGACGATAATGAGTTGGGCTTCGTGACGGAACTCACGAATAAGCCCTAAGAACCGATGGAGGTTCACATCATCAAGAGCGGCTTCGACTTCGTCCAACAAATAGAACGGGGAAGGGCGCGCCCGGAAGACCGCGAAGAGAAAGGCCAACGCAGCCATCGACTGCTCTCCGCCCGAAAGAAGCGAGACCCGTCGGACGTTCTTTCCTGCTGGCTTCACGTCGATTTCCACTCCCGTTCCCAAAAGATCTTCAGGGTCGGTCAGAATCAAGCGACCTTGTCCTCCAGGGAACAAGGTGGCCACCAGCGGTGGAGAAGTGTTCATTGACGTCAGCGGCGGCTGAGGAGAACGTCATCATGATCTCTTCGTCAAGCGCACGCACTACTTCATGAAGTTCACGGCGAGCACTACGTACATCGGCGACTTGTGTCTCGAGTTCTTCATTGCGACCCTCTAACGCGCTCAACTCTTCGAGAGCCAAAGGATTAATTGGCCCCAATGCTTCAAGCTCTGCGTCTAGTGCTGCGGCACGCTCCAGAGCTGAAACGTTCTCGGGCAATTCTGGCTGTGCCTGCGCCACTGCTGCGGCGGGGTCGGCGTGTAAGTCTCGACGGATGAACTCAATGGTGGCGTCAAGTTTCACCGTAATCTCGGCCCGTTCAATCTCAGCGCCACGAATCGTTTCGCTGTGCTCGGTGAGTACTCGATCCGCTTCGGTGCGTTGTGTGCGGATAACTTCGAGCCGTTCGCTGCTGGCCCGCACGGCAGAGATCTCATTGGCGTAGGCCTGTCGTCGAGCTTCGAGCAAGCCGTCGAGGTCCACACTGGTGGTTTCTACCATTTCGATAAGGCGCTGAATAGCTTCGGCATCACGCTCCAAGCGCTGACGACGGGCTTGAGCGTGTTGGCGAGCCTCTACGTGACCGGCTAACCGACGCTCTACTTCGTCAATGCGTTCGAGGAGCGTGCGCTTTCGCTCTGACAATTCAGCGGCCTTCACTTCGAGTGCCTGGCGGAGACCTTGGACATTGGCCCGGTGTGCATCGAGCGTCTCGCGCGCCTCCTTGGCCCAAGCTGCTCGCTGTTCGGCCTGTTCGGCTGCCTCTTCAAGTGCGGGCAACTGTGCGCGCAGGGCTTCCAAGTCGCTCGCTTCTTCACGAAGTGCTTCTTCGCTGGCCGCCACGTTGGCGCGGATTTCTACGATTTCTTCTTCGAGGCGCTGGCACGCTTCGTTCAAACCCTCGAGTCTCGTGGCTTGGGTTTCGAGTTCGTGCACGGTGCGGTCGTAGCGCCGTTCAATCCCCACCAAGGCTTGACTCAGTTCTTGCACCTCAGCCCGAGTGCTTCGCCGTCGCTCTGCTGTCGATTGGGCCAACTCCACTGCGCTGGTCGCCACTCGGTTGGCATCGTCAACAGCGTTCGCTGTCACGACCCCTTCGCTTGAGGACACCCGCCATCCGCTTTCGGCGAACCGATCTCCCGTCGTGGTCACGACCACTAAGTCGGGGTGTGCAATTGCGACATCGATCGCTGCATCGAGCGAGTCCACGCGAACCGCTCGAGCAAAGATACGATCGAGCACTCCGTCGAGCGAGACGGGACTTCCTGGTGCCACACGCACGTGGGCGCGCACCTGCTCAAGGCCTGCAGGGATTGGATAGGACGCTGCCGTGTCCACCGTGGCAGTTGCCAAGACAAGTCCGCTCGCCCCTTCTTGACGAAGTCGTCGAAGTGCTTCACGGGCTGCGGTGCTGCCGTCGACAACAATTGCCGAGACCGCAGCACCAGCAGCCGAGGCCACAGCGGGCTCCCAGCCCGGGTCGATCTCAAGCAGATCGACCAGCGAGCCGACGACCCCTTGGATGTCGGCAATCGACTTGCGACCACTTTTTCCCGTCAGTTCGTCCAATGCTCGAGCGAGCGCCTCAGCACGAGCCGTCGCTTTCGCTGAAGCGGATTCTGCGTGGACGGCGTCTTGTTCGGCCTGATCCATGCGAGCGCGCGCCCGGTCAAGCTCTTGGCGGTTCTCTCCGACGACACGTTTGAGATCATCGACTTCTTGTTGCTGGACGACGCGCGTCTCTCCGATGTCTGCCTGGGCTTGCAGTTGCGCCTCGAGTTGTTCAACCAGTCGCTCTTGGCGCACGACGAGATCGTCGCGGGCCGTTGAGCGCACCGAGGTGGCCTTATCGAGCAAGGCAATACGTTCTTTTGCCATTGCTGCTGATTCCAGCGCGTCTTCGTCGAAGCCTCCACCCCAGGTAGCTTCAAACTCTTCTTCGGTACGTCGAAGGGCCATCTCCGCCTCGCGCAGCTGGTCACGATCGGGCTCAAGATCCATCTCAGCCACATCGACTAACCGCACCTCTTCGCTAAAGCGCGCACTATCCGCTTCGAGCGAAGCGACGACATCAGCGTCTTGCGACGCGTCGAGGGCTTGGACGACTCCTCGCGCTCGCTCCCCGAGCACCGCCCCCAATCCACGAGAGCGCTCCACGAGGCCTTGCACCGCGGCCACACTTTGGGCGAGTCCTTCTGCTTGGTCTTGATTCAGCGATGCTGCCGTTGCGCTGGCGGCCGCATCGAGTTCGGCGAGTTGTTGTCGAAGGTTCTGCTCTTGAACCTTTCCGTTACGTAACGCAGTATTCAGTTCGTCACTTCGCAGCTGCAACGCAGCCACTTCCACACCGGCGAGGTGCAGACGCAAGTGATGACGCTCCTCAGCCAGCGTCGTATAGGTCCTCGCTGCGGCGGCTTGCCGCTCCAAGGGGCGCATTTGTCGACGAACCTCACGAAGAAGGTCACCTAATCGCTCGAGGTTCTCCTGCGTGGCGACGAGGCGACGCTCAGCACGCTCTTTACGGCGACGGTGCTTTAAGACCCCGGCTGCTTCTTCGATGATGGCTCGGCGATCTTCTGGCCGGGCGGTCAGAATCGCCGCGAGTTGTCCTTGTCCAACAATCATGTGTTGTTGTCGGCCAACACCAGAGTCGGAAAGCATCTCTTGAATATCGAGCAGGCGACACGGAGCGCCATTCATCGCGTATTCCGAGTCCCCCGAGCGGAAAAGTGTTCTCGTGATGGTGACTTCCGCCAGGTCAATGGGGATGCGATTGTCGCTGTTGTCAATCGTCAATGAAACTTCGGCACGCCCCAAGGCAGGCCGATTAGCGGTTCCTGCGAAAATGACATCTTCCATTTTTGCGCCACGCAAGGCTCGAGGCCCTTGCGCTCCGAGCACCCAGGTGACGGCGTCGACAACGTTGGACTTGCCTGATCCGTTCGGCCCGACGACCACGGTCACGCCAGGTTCCATCTCCAAGGTCGTGGAATCGGCGAAGGATTTAAATCCCTTCATCGTGAGGCGCTTTAGATACATCGAAGTGACCCTACCAACCTTGGAGCATGAGGGAGAATCGAAGCCTTGTTAAATCTGGCAGTGCTCACAAAAGAATGTCGATCGGCTTTGACTCTTGACCTTGATGATGGGCCTTCGACACCGCCGACACGGTTCACCCTCGCGGGCGTAGACCTCATGGAACTGCTGATAGTTCCCCTTCTTGCCATAGAGATCGACAAACTGTTCATCCTCAAGCGTCGACCCACCGTGCTTGATGGACTCTGCCAATATCTCCACCAAGGAGCGCCACAAACGGCGTACCTCAATGGTTGAAAGCGAGTCCGTTTCACGGTCATAGCGCAGGCCAGCAGCGAAGAGAATCTCATCGGCATAGATGTTCCCCACGCCCGAGACCAGTTCTTGGTCAGTGAGAAAGGACTTGAGTCCCATTGTGTGCGAACGCAGGACCACCGCAAAGCGCTCCCAGCTCATCACATCCTCCACTGGGTCAAAGCCCAATTTCGCCAACTCGTGGATCTTGCCCCTCACGACAATTCCTTCTCCGCCCATTGCCACCGACGAAGACTCCGAGATTTCAGCAACCTCTCCTTCGGGGAGCGGAACCGAAATAAACATCTCGCCAAAGGTCCGAGGGTCAATGAAGCGCAACTCTCCACCTTGCGTGAACGAGATCACGATATGGGTGTGCTTCTCTTTGACTTCTTTGGGCGACTTCGCCCGACGAAGTTGGCCACTCATCCCTAAGTGGATCACCAAGGATTGGCCATTGTCGAGTCCAATAATGATGTACTTGCCCAAACGGCCAAAGGTCTTGAGGCTACGTCCCTCAATGAGGGTACGAAAGTCTTTTGCGGACTTGTGACGGCGCACCATACGGCCATTGTCCACCGAGACTGCTTTGACCTTTCGGTTCACCACGTCCTTGGCGAGTTGTTGACGAACAGTTTCTACTTCGGGGAGCTCAGGCACTCTTGACTACCTTCCATGCAGCTTTCGCTGCCTCGGTTTCTGCGGCTTTCTTCGAACGTCCTTCTCCAGAACCCAAGACCTTGGGTCCAAGACGCACAACAGCCACAAAATGACGGTCGTGATCTGGTCCGCTTGATTCCAAGTCGTAATCGAGAGAACTGCCGTGGGCGGCACTGGCCCACTCATTGAGCAGACTTTTGAAATCTTGCGATCCAGGGTGCAAGGCGGCTTGTGCCACACGCTCACCTAGCAAGTTCACAATGACCGGTCGGACGGTTTCGAGTCCTCCAGCGAGGTAGAGCGCTCCAAAGATCGCCTCCATGGCGTCAGAGAGCACGGAGGGCTTAAAGCGATCCCCTGCTTGGTCTGCTCCTCGGCCCATCAGCAACATGTCAGCCAGTTCAAGTTCTTGGGCGAGTTCAGCGAGCACCGTTTCATTGACGAGGGCAATACGTGCTTTTGACATGTCCCCTTCATTCATCTCTGGATTCTCGGCAAACAGGACCTCAGCACAGACCAAATCAAGAACCGCATCGCCCAGGAACTCCAAGCGTTGGTTTGAGGGAACCCCATGTTCTGGGGTGTAACTCGGATGCACCAGCGCGGTGCGCAGGTGTTCTCCCAAGGAGCGTTCGACGCCAAGTCGCTCCGCGAGCACTCCCGCGGCTTCGACCTCCACCGTGACCAGCTCAGCCAGCCTCAAGCTTGGCAAAGACATAGTCCGTGGCATCACGCACGGTCTTCAAGTCTTCTAAATCTTCATCGTCGATGCGGAATCCCACGGAACGCTCCGAGAGTTCCTCTTCGAGGGCCTCAACCAGTTCAATCAACGCCAACGAGTCGGCATCAAGATCCTCTTGGAACGACGATCCCTCCGAGATTGTCGACGGGTCGATTTCCAAGATGTCGGCCAACTGCTCTTGAATCAGGGCGAAAACCGCTTGGCGGTCCATAGGTCCTTGGGCGGTATGGGTTTCAGCGGGCACAGGTGATCCTCCAGCGAGAAAAAGGTGGTCTTCNANCNCTATCTTATCGGGGAAAATCACCCCCCGGGAGCGCTTTTAGCTATGAATTGCTTGGCGCAGCGACTCGGTGATCCCTGCCGTGGCGAGATCGTGGCCCACCGAGATGGCGTTCATCATCGCGGTGGCTGACGACGAACCATGGCTAATGATGCAGACGCCTTCGAGGCCCAAGAGCATTGCTCCTCCGGCAGATTCAGGATCGAGGCTGGCCGCTAAGGGGGTGAGATGCGGCATCAGGACGTCGGTTGCGGCCCTGGTCTCATCATTGGTGCCAAAGACGTTAAAGAGTTCGCCCATTAAAAACCGCAGCGTTCCTTCCATGGTTTTGAGTGCCACATTGCCCGTGAAGCCATCGGTCACCACCACGTCAACGGAAGATCCGAGAAGGTCGCGCCCCTCGACGTTGCCCGCGAAGTTCACACCAGCACTGGGGTCCTTGAGGAACTCATGGGTCTCTTTGACCAATGGTGTCCCCTTCGAGGGTTCTTCGCCAATCGACAGCAGGCCAACCGAGGGCGAGGGCGTGCCAAAGCGTGCCCTTGAAAAGGCGCTCGCCATCTGGGCAAACTGCACGAGCATCGACGCAGTGCACTCAGCGTTGGCACCCGCATCGACCAGCACGCCGGGCGACCGTCCAGGTCGGGGTAAGGGAGTGGCGATACAGGGCCGGTGCACACCTTTGATGCGGCCCATGCGCAAGAGTGCGGCCCCCATCGTTGCTCCGGTATTCCCCGCCGAAACCATGGCGCAGGCTTTGTTGTCCCGCACGAGTTCGGCCGCGATCACTAACGAGGAGTCTTTCTTTCGTCGCACACCGCCGGCGGGGTCTTCATCCATGGCGATCACTTCGGTGCAGGCCACCAACTCAAGGCCCAAGGTGTCGCCGACGAGTTCGGGCGGTCCTACCAAGACGACCTCGATACCGAGTTCTTCAGATGCGCGTTTTGCCCCAGCAACAATCTCGCCTGGAGAGTGGTCGCCGCCCATGGCGTCGACGGCGACAGGAAGTGCCGCCAGGTCTTGCACCTCAGTCAACTTCTATTGCTTGACGGTCCTTGTACCACCCACAGTTCGGACAGACCACGTGCGGGGTCTTCGCCGTTGAGCAGTGAGGACAAACGCTGCGAGAAGGTACGTCAAGCGTCCAGTTCGCGGCCCGTCGACTCCGGGTCTTCGCTTTTGAGGTCTTGCGCTTTGGGACAGCCATTGAATTCTCCAGGGGTTCGTCGTTACTTTGCGATCCCCAGCCCACTGCGTGTGCTGGGGGCCGACGAGGGTCTTACTCCTCGCTGGACCGCAGGACATCCAATGTAGCCCACCGAGGGTCGGTCAGTTCCCGACAGCCACAGGGTCCATCATTCAGGTCCGATCCGCACTGAACACACAGGCCTTTGCAGGTCTCGCTGCAAAGCGGAGCGAGCGGGAGTTCTAAAACAATGGCGTCTCGCACCATCGGTCCCAGGTCCAAAAGGTCACCTTCGAGCAGGTACGCCTCCTCATCGTCTGGCGCTGGGTGCTCGAGATAGCGCTCCTTGACCGCCACGGCAAGTGTCCCCCGCACCTCTCCCGCACAGCGGCGACACGGACCGATCCAGCGTCCCGTGACCTCCCCTGAGACCACCACACCGCCTGAGATCGACACAAGGGTTCCCGTAAACGCCACCTCGTCTCCTTGGGGGACGTCAGCTTCCCCCGGCGAGGGCGCAGCAAGCTCCCCGGTGGGGTCGAAGGGTCCAGCAACTTCAACCGAACGGACGGCGCCCACTTGCGTGCGTAAGCGAGCGACGGTGATGGCGAAGGGATCGCGCTCCATGTCCGTCAGAACTGATCTTGATCGAAGAAGGCGTCGGAGCCCTCGTCGGTCTCTTCTTCGAGCTGTTCGTCCAAGGTCTCTTCGAGCTGAGGCTGCAGTCGCTCACGACCTGCTGACACGGTCTTGAGCACGCGATTGAGCACGATCTCCATGCCGGCGAGCTTCTGGTCGCAGTAGTCCTCTGCTTCATGGCGCATGCGCCGTGCCGACTCTTCGGCTTCTTCGATGATGCGCTCGGCCGTGGTATTGGCTTGGCGGACCAGTTCAGTGCGAGAGACCATACGCTCGGCTTGCGCCTTCACGTCTTCCATCAGTCGATCGGCGTCACGGCGTTGTTCGGCCATAAATTCTTCTCGCTCTCGCAAGAGCCAGCGAGCTTGGCGCAACTCTTCGGGAAGTCGCTCAGCGATCTCGTCGAGGCGGCCAAGGACTTCATCACGGGAGATCAACACCGACGCCGAGAGCGGCATGGGCTTGGCCAGTGCGACAATATCGATCACCTCACGCAGCAAGGCCTCCGCGTCGACCTGGCGAGGGGGCTCGCGCAACTCTTCTTCGAAGTCGTCAAATTGATCCGTCATGGTGTCGTCCCATCAAACTTTTCGTGGAGGGCAATGTTCACAGGCTCTGGCACAAAGGCCGACACGTCGCCGCCATAGCGAGCGACCTCACGCAACAAGCGCGACGCAATGAACGAGTGCGACGAGCTCGTCGGGATAAACAGCGTCTCAACGCCGGAGAGTTGCCGATTCATTTGCGCCATCTGAAGTTCACTTTCAAAGTCCGAGACCGCACGAAGGCCCTTCACGATGGCTGATGCATTGACATCTCGCGCAACGTCAACCAACAAGGTCGAGACCGAAACAATTGAGACCGTGGGAAGGTGGCCCATTGACGCCGCCATCATGTCACGGCGCTCTTCAAGAGAGAACAGAGCGTTGGACTTCTGGGGATTGCGTAGTGCGGCGACCACAACCGAATCAAAAAGTCGCGTGGCGCGCTCGACGACTTCTAAGTGGCCGTTGTGAAACGGGTCAAAGGAACCGGGAATCAAGGCAATCCTCACTGCTCGGTCCTTTCGTCGGCACGTACCATCACTGTGACGAGCGTACCGCCGTAACGACGCTGACGATGAGACACCCACCCGGTGGGAATCTCTGGGGTCGCTCGGGACTCCAACACCAGAATTTGCGCATCGATACTGGCGAGAACCTCGTCCACTTGGTCAAAGTCATAGGGCGGATCAGCGAGCACCAGATCAACCTTGGGCAGCAGCGCTCCAGGAATTCGACCTTGCACAATCGTATGCGACGCCCCGCCAAGACCGACGGCGGCCAGATTGGCCGTCACAGCCGTCAAGGCTGCTCGGTCGGCATCGATAAACGCCACCGATGCCGCACCGCGGCTCAGGGCCTCGATCCCCAGGGCCCCTGAACCACAGAAAAGGTCAGCCACGGTCATCTCAGCGACACCGCCCAAGGATCCGAGAATGTCGAAGATGGACTCTTTCACCCGATCGGTGGTCGGACGAATCGACGGCGCCAACGGGGCGCTGAGCCGCCGCCCTCGTGCTGTTCCACTCACGACTCGCATACCCCGAGGGTACCGGCATCAGCCCTTGAAGAGGAACGCGGCGTCTTCGTCGTTCAAGGTGGTCCGCAGTTCATCAGCCAACAATGGATTGTTGGCCAACACCGGATCACCGTCGGTGAGCTGTTCGGCCAAGGCCCGAGCGGCAATCAAGAGGTCCTTATCGCTTGAGAGTTTTGCCAGGCTGAGATCGCTGCGCCCTTTTTGGCGACTCCCAAGAATGGTTCCCTCGCCGCGCAGTTCGAGATCGATCTCAGCCAGGACAAAGCCGTCGGTGGTCTCTTCCATCGCTGTCAAGCGTCGATGTGCGTCGTCGGTCGTGGCGTCGCCGAGGAGATAGCAGTAGCTCTGCGCCGCCCCTCGACCAACGCGACCACGGAGTTGGTGAAGTTGCGCGATGCCAAAACGACCAGCATCTTCGATCACCATCACTGTGGCATTCGGCACGTCGACCCCAACCTCAATCACGGTGGTGGCCACCAGTACGTCAAGGTCGCCATCACGGAAACTCGTCATGACCTGTTCTTTTTCCTGGCTCTTCATCTGGCCGTGGAGCAAGCCAACTCGCAATCCCGTCAACTCGACTTCTTGGAGCCGATCGGCTTCTTCGGTTGCCGAACGGGCTTGAACGCGCTGGGATCCCTCGACAAGCGGACAGACCACATAGACCTGGTGACCATCTCCTACTTCGTCACGGACCCGGCCCCACACTTCTCTCTCTTCAAGCTCACTTTGCGCCCATCTCGTCGTAATTGGTGTGCGTCCCGGTGGCAGTTCATCAAGGACGGACATCTCAAGATCTCCAAAGACCACCATGGCCGCGGTGCGAGGAATCGGTGTCGCCGTCATGACCAAAAGATCGGGATCTTCGCGCTCGCCATACCGAGCGACCTTTTTCTTTCAACGCTGCTCGCTGTTCGACGCCAAAGCGATGCTGTTCGTCGACGATGGCGACGCCAAGTGCCTGAAAGACCACCGAATCAGTCAAGAGCGCATGGGTGCCGATGACGATATCGACCGACCCGTCGGCCAAGCCTTGGACGATGACCGCTCGCTCAGCGGCCGGAGTCGACGAGGTCAACAGCGCAAGGCTCACTGGTCGTGACCCTTCGAGCCGACCTTCATCGCGGATCTCGAGGCCCTCGATGAGCGATCGAATCCCGAAGGCGTGTTGTTCGGCGAGGACCTCGGTCGGGGCCATCAATGCTCCTTGGAATCCCCCTTGAACTGCGGCCACCATCGTGGCCACTGCGACAACGGTCTTCCCCGAGCCCACGTCGCCTTGCAAGAGGCGATGCATGGGCAGCGGCGCGCCAAGATCGGTAAAGATCTCACTGATCACTCTGCGCTGGGCATCCGTTAATGCGAACGAAAGACCAGCGATGAACTGTTCTACCAAGGTGGGGGCGATACTCTGCGCACTCAATGCTTCGCCGACATCAACTCGATGCAGAATGCCGCGTGCGTCTCGCTCCAAGAGACGTCGCTGCATCACCAGAGCCAACTGCAAGCGAAGCAGTTCATCAAAGGCCAAACGCCTCCGGGCTGGCACCGTCTCTTCGAGCGTCTCGGGATTGTGAATCCCTTGCATGGCACTGGTGCGATCCAAAAGATCAAGATCATTGAGGACCCGCTCATCAAGCGGCTCAGCGAAGGTGACGGTACGCCGTAAGGCTTCGCCGACAAAGGTGCCGATCTCCCAACTCGTCAGTCCCACTTTCGAGGATTGGGGATAGACCGGAATAATTCGTCCTGTTTTGGCGGTGCCCTGGACGCGCCCCTCCATACCGACGAGCACATCGACAATCGGATTGGCCATCTGACGCTCGCCTCGATACGCGTCCAACTTGCCGAAGAACAATGCTTCAGTACCGACGCTCAATTGGCGAACTCGCCAGGCCTGGTTAAAGAACACCACCCGCATCACGCCGGTTCCATCATCCACGGTCAGCTCGACCATGACGCGTTTATTTTTCATCCGTCGCTGGGACACAGAGGCAACGGTGGCGAGAATCACTGCTTCGTCGCCGAGGGCCAAATCTTTGAGATCTGCTTGTCGGGTGCGATCAATGTAGCGTCGCGGGTAACACCACAACAGATCCAGCACCGTGTGGACATCCCACGACGCCAAGGCCGCAGCTTTTTTTTCTGCGACCCCTTTCAGTACGTCGACATTGAGCGCCGCCAATTGGGTCAAGGTCCGCCCGGCGGACGGAGCAACCGAGGGGTCCTCGGCCTCACTCACTCGATGCCAAAGAGATAGGGGTAGAGCGGCTGGCCCCCTGGGTGGACTTCAACGGAGCACCCCGAGTGTTCTTCGCTGAGCCATTCGGTGAGTTGACGAGTCATAGCTTTCTTCACACCATCACCTTCGATGATGGTGATCAGTTCGTGGTGCTCATCGATCAACGTGTTCAATAACGCCATCGCCACACCGACGCAGGTTTCATTCACCACGACAATGCCCTCTTGGGTCAATCCCATCCAGTCGCCTTCACGCACGGGCCCCGCACCAGTTTCCGAGTCGCGCACCGCTTGGGTGACTTCGGCGGCGATCACCGAGGCCGCAGAGTTACTCATGGCGCCAAGGTTTCCCTCAAGATCTGCTGCTGGGTCGTAGCTCAACAGGGCGGCAAATCCTTCAACGATGCTTGTCGTCGGCACCACGCCGACCGAGAGGTCACAAAGTCCATTCACTTGATCAGCCACGGGCTTGATGTTCTTGTTGTTTGGCAAGATCACCACGTTTGCCGATCCCGTGGCTTGAGCCGCCGCCACAAGATCCGCCGTCGACGGGTTCATTGACTGTCCGCCTTTGACGAGGTGCGCCACACCAAGGGAACGAAAGATCCGACCGATGCCGTCGCCGCTGACCACGGCCACCACCGACGTCTCGGGGGCGGGCCCGGCAGGTTCACTGGCTTGATCGCCTGCCACATTGTCGCGCACCCAGCGTTCTTCAACGACTTGTTCGATCAAATCGGTGACCCGGATCTCTCGAGGCCGGCCAATGTCTAAGGCGGCTTCAATCGACGCGCCGATATCGTCGGTGTGAATGTGGCAGTTAAAGATGCCGCTGCCACCCACGACGACGATGGAGTCACCTAAACCGGCCCACACCTCTTTGAACGCATCAATGGTGTGGTCCGGTGCTTCAAGGAGGTACATCACTTCGTAACGCAAGTCGCTGACATCGCCTGCGGGGGCAGGGACGTTGTCCAGCACCACCTCGATGGAGTCGACGTCTGGCGCGATGGGGAGTGGGCGATCGTTGGCCACAAAACAAATCGCATCCATCAACAACAGGTAGCCCGTTCCTCCCGAGTCAACAACCCCTGCGTTGCGAAGGGCCGGGAGAAGGTCAGGGGTCGTCGCCAATGCTGCTTGCGCTGCAGCGCGCGCAGCTTCTGCAACCGCACCAACACCGTCGCTCTCACTCGCTTCAAGTGACGCTCCCGATCCGGCAGCTTTTGCGACCGTGAGAATCGTTCCTTCAACGGGGCGCACGACCGCTCGGCGGGCCAGCACGTCTGCGTGGGTCAAGGCCGTGGCCAAGGTGGCGCCGTTCACCTCACCGAGCGCTTCGATGGTTTCAGCGATTCCTCGCAGGAGCTGCGACAAAATCACGCCTGAGTTCCCCCTCGCTCCCATGAGCGAGCCGTGAGAGACGGCATGGCACAGGTCAGCCATTGAGCAGTTTTCTGCGAGGTCGTCGAGGCCAGCCACCACCGATTCCATGGTCAAGGCCATATTGGTTCCCGTATCGCCATCGGGGACGGGGTAGACATTGAGGCGATTGATGACTTCTTGGTGGGATCGCAGCACATCTCGATAGAGAGCCAGAACCCGACGGATATCGGGTGGGGTGAGGACGGCTAAAGAGCTCATGGCCTGCGATGCTAACCTGTACCTCTGGTGTCCATGAGGAGGATCAAAATCCCTCGGTGGCCCAGGTGCTCTCAAAGCGGGAGTGCTACGTCCAGGAGGATCGATTTACCATGGCTGCTGTCTGCGAACTTTGCGGGAAAAAGCCCTCATTTGGGATGAACTTGAGCCACTCTCACCGTCGCACCAAGCGGCGCTGGGACCCAAACATTCAGCGCGTGCGTGCGCTGGTCAACGGCACCCCAAAGCGCCTCAACGTCTGCACCTCATGCCTTCGTGCCGGCCGGGTCACCAAGCCACCGCGCCGAGACATCCCAGAAGCCGTCAAGACCAAGTAAGCCTCAACGCTCGTTGATCTCGTGGACGAACCCAGAGGGTTTGTCCTGCACTCCTTCAATCCTGCGAACCTCTGGGTTGGCATGTACTTCACCGAGCACAATCGGTTGACGCAGTCCCTCAGACAGAAAGACGTCGCTCAGGCGCGCCACATCATCAGTGGCGATCAAGAGTTCAAAGTCTTCCCCACCACTGAGTGCCTCAGTTCTCAGCGCTCCGTTGTGGATCGGAACGGTGTCAACAATAAAGCCAACTCCTGAGGCATCGCAGAGGC
>TBL_comb47_HYPODRAFT_10005369_pt1 | contig 14290 bp, 11 predicted proteins | sample TroBogypolimnion_40_FD_10682 | JGI IMG/M metagenome (IMG submission 10682)
CTTATCCACCACGGCCAGCGGGGTGTAGTAGGCGCCTTTGAAGCTTCTTTCATCCAAAGGGATCAGGCTGTCACGGCGTTCCAGTAAATAGTCGCGGTATTCTGATTTGGGTGGTTTGTGGTAGATTGCCCAGAACTGGCGGTAGCCCTCTTTGTTGCTCAGTTCATAAACCTTGCCGCCCATAAGAAATACCGGTGCGTTGTTTTTGTGCATCAGTTCTGCGGGAAGATTTTCATGCGTGGAGACCGTGCCGTCGTGCATGATGTCGGCAAAAAAGAGGAGTGCATAATCATCGTCTGTAACGCCTTTGATCTCCCGCCCGATCATCAGTACCCATTTGTCGAAAACCTGTTTGAGGTTGTCGGGCGTGATCTGCGTGCGGATGATGTCACCATTCTTAATCGCATTCTTGATGGTACTGATGAACTCCTCTTCATGCGTCTCGATCCGGAAAGAGACAAAGTGTGCCCCGATGTGGGCAGAGATCGCGTCCAGCGCTTCCTGGGTATAGCTGCTCGCGGATTTGCCCCATTTTATCGTCTTCTTTGCAAGGAATGGCAGCACATCCGTGCTCTTCATGATGGCCGCCTTTTGCGTATCGATCACTGCCAGGAACGGCGGAACATATTCACCTTTGTTCAATGCCACCTGTACATAATGGAGCAGTTGCGTAAACATCGCGTAGGTGGAAGTCCGGCTGTTATCCTTGGCCTCGAACCAGATCTCTTTGGTCTGGATATCGATCAGGTTCTTGGAATAGCCTTTTAAACCCAGCGCTTTGATGTAGGCATCCTTGACGTCTTCTTCGCTTTTGGCTTGCCGGAGGAGGTTGTAGAGGGTCATGGTTCGTCTCTCTTCATTACCGGAGAATATTCCCCAAACATACAACTAATATCTTTTCTACACAAGGGAAGACAAATCTGAAATCTGAGAGCCGAAATCCGAAAAACAAATCCCGTCAGGGATTTAATATGGGTAGCAATTGAAGGGGAGGCTGGCCTGTTCCTTCCCGTCCCGTACGGGACGGGACGGGACGGGATATAACGATGTTCGCAATCTTCTACCAATATCGTGTGCCTGACGGCACAACCCGGTGCGGTATGTGAAGTGCGAGATCCGAAAGACCAAATCTGAAATCTCAAATCCGAGAGCCGAAATCCGAAAAAACAAATCCCGTCAGGGATTTAATATGGGTAGCAATTGAAGGGGCGGTTGGCCTGTTCCGTCCCGTACGGGACGGGATAAAATGATGTTCGCAATCTTCTACCAATATCGTGTGCCTGACGGCACAACCAGGTGCGGTGTGTGAAGTGCGAGACCCGAAAGACCAGATCCGAAATCTGAGATGCGAAATGGACAAGGCACCCTCAGGGACGCGAATAAACTTTCGCTGAAGAAGATTCAACGAACTCTTTCATCTGTTTCTTTACTTCGGAGGCATTCATGATGCCATCAGCGCTTTGTTTTGAGGCAATCCCGAGCAATATGCGGATCAGCCGGTCAATATCATCTTTGCTGTTCCCAATGCCCAGGCTTACCCGGACCACGCCGGGCAACCTTAAATTCGGGAAAACCGTAACGATAACACGCTGGAACCGTTGCAGAAAGGGTCCAACACCAAGCAGGTGCTTGATCAGGATATGGGCGCAATGGCAACCATACCTTACGCCTATTCCACCACGTTCGGCCAGTTGTCTGGCAATCTTGTCCGGCAACCAGCCTTTCATGCTGAAGACGATAACACCCCCTTTGTACACGAATGTTGGCGAGGCCGGATCTTTAATCCCGTAGATCCTGAGTCCGGGAATTGTTTCCAGTCCTTGTAAAGCAAGAACGGTCAGGGCTTCTTCCTCCTCACGGATAAGCTCCATACCGATCCTTTGCAGCAGCACAAGCGCCTTGCCCAGGGCGGCAATGCCTGCCGCGTTTTCCTCTCCGGATGAACGGATGAGTTCCGTTTCGGCCGGACTGAATTTCAGCAGTTCTTTTCTGACGATCAGAACACCTGTGCCGAATGGTGCGTAAACCTTATGGGCAGAGAAAGCGAGATAGTCGATGCCGGATCTCTGCACATCAACCTTGCGATGCGCAACAAGCTGGGCTGCATCCACTAGCAGTCTTGCTCCATACTTGTGAATGATCCAGCTAATCTCGGGTATATCATTATAAACCCCCAGCACGTTCGAAGCACCACTCATGGCCATGAGTTTGATCCGCTTCCTTCCATGCTGCCCCTTCTCATTGTAGGCAGACAATATTGACTCAAGCTCTTTCAGATCCACAATTCCATCCTCATCAACCAACATCCGTACCAGCGAATTACCCGGAACCATACGCCATGGCAGATCATTCGAGGAGTGCTCAAGGAGTGTGCTGAGTACAACCGCCTCTTCGCCGGGTTCAGTTTCCCTGCCAAAACTCTCCGCTGCCAGGTTGATGGCTTCGGTAGTATTGGATGTAAAGATTACATCATACGAGTCCAGCGGTGCACCCATGGCCGCTGCACAAATGGATTTGACTTCCCGGATGATCTCCTGATGAACCTTACCGGATTGATGCCATGCCTGGCATACACTCTTCCAAACCGGTGCAAAGGTGGGTGTGCTCGCGCTGTTGTCAAGGTTGACATAGCTTTGTGGTCCACGGGTAGTGGGAACAAGGTGGTTGTATCCTACCAGCGTTGGCCTGAGATTGTCCAGCAACTCCCTTCCCGAGAATGTCTCAAGATCATCATGGTAAATAATTTCAACGGGGGTCATCTTTGCAGCAACGGGATTTAAGAAAATCTCTTTGCCGTACTTCCTTACCATCTGCAATGCTTTCGCAAATGCAATTACGTTGATGATTGCAGGTGTGCCGGCTTCGAACCGATCCGGAACACTTGCCCACACAACCCAACCCGGGGAGATAAGCCGGGTTGTTCCTCCACCGGTCTGAAAAGGAGCACCTTTGGGCAACGCCCTTCTTTTCACAGCCAAAGCCACAACACCTATTGGCAGATTTATTTCCCGGCTTGACAAACTTTGGTACGTGCCGGATTTTAGTTTCTCTATTAGTGCAGCAGCCCCTCTCGGGGTACAAAAAATAATGGTGTATTTCCCTTTTTTGATGCCAAGATATTCGAGGACAATATCCCTGGCCTTTTCGTACAAGTGCGTTGAGACCATCGAATTGAGCCCGCTTCCGCGGTGAACGTTCGAATAGGTTTCCAATGCTGCCTTCACTCCATTTTCCAGTGCTGTAAATACTGTATTCTGTAAATCCGCTTTCATGCCGCAAACGTACAAATAATGAGAATTTTGTGCAAAGAGAAAAGGGATCTGATATATGAGAGCCGGGATCTGGCAGGTGAAACCCCAGGTCTGATATGCGAATGGGGGTCTGAAAATGTCGTGACGCGTAACACGTAACCCGTAACGAAAATGAATCCTAAAAATTCGTCAGCGACCCAAATAACCAAAGTCCAATGAGAATTACCCCTAAAACTCCATTCATGTAATAGGGATTCAGTTTCCCGAAATTCTTGTTTTTAATGAAAGTTGCCGCAAATAATCCAACGATTGTGATAACACTGGATGCAATGGCCGTCAGTGTGCCTTTGATGAAGATGTAATCGACGAGTCTGCCGGGCGACCAAGAACGGATAATACAGGTATTCATAACGGCAAAAAGGCTGAAGGCAACCATTGCGGTAAGTGCACAAGTTACTGACCAGTTTGAGAGTTTAACTGCAGACTTAGAAGTAAACAAGCCTGCGAACAATTCATAACTCATGCCGAGCATAAGAACGGCTGTTGGCCCGCAAAGAAGTACATTAGCTGAACAGGAATGCAATCCCAGATTATTTACTTTAAAAAGCAGTGCAATAAGAATAACCATCATAGTGCTTCCCGCTTTGGGTATCCTGTGCCGGGCAAAGGATAATAATGCGATATCGATTGAACATAACAGAACCGCGCGATAGGGAAAACTAAAGCTGCCGGTCAGGGTTTCATTCAATCCGATCAGGGAGCCAAACAGTAAAATCCAGAGTAAATTCTTTTTAATGATCATCATACGTCTCTTCTTTATTCACACTTAAGATCCCCCAAACATACGAATAATCTCATTTATACGCAAGTGAAGGCAGATCTGAAATCGGGTGTCAAATCGGGGTCACAGGACTGTCACCGTCATTTCACCGGTATGCCCGGGAGTGTCTTTGGCAATGGCCGTGATCATTATTCCTGATATGTTTTCTACAGGATTCACGGCAGTGTATTGCCAGTATGTTCCGGATTGATCTGCGTGGCAGGGACCAGTTTCGAGAACCTCTCCATCCGGAGTGCAGATCACCAGGCTGACCTCCTTCACATGGAAATTATCGGTGGCAGTAACAAGGATTGTGTCGCCTGCCCGGCCGTGATAAAGGGAACTATTGACGCCGGTAACTACCGGAGGCTTCATGTAATCGGCAAGGGCTGCGTTCACAACGTTCTGTAACCCGGTTATCCTGGCCTTATACGCTGCATACAGCAAGGGATCTTTCAACGCCTTTGCCGCCCATTTCATACCCATTTTAAAACGGTTGCAACTGGCCAGCTGCTTCCCTTCCGGCCCTTGTTTGTGCTTTTTCGGAACATTGGATAAAATGGTTTTTCCATTCCACTGTCGCAGAACTACCTGGTTCCCAACTTTGCCATGGAAACCCCGGATTAAAACATTTTCATCTGATTGTGCCATGTTTAACTGTTTTTAGTGATACATCCATAAAAATTACCGGTTAAGGCATTCGTCTCAAGAGATGAATTCATACATCTGTATATATATTTTATATTCTTTTTGCACTTATTTCCTGCAAATTCCGGGCCAAAATAAACCGTTATTTTACTCGTGTGAAACCGGTGATCTGCCGGCATGAGACCGGTGTGAGACCGGCGTTTAACCGGGAAAAGCCGCATCAGACCGATGTTTCACCGGTTTCACGCCGGTCTGGGGCCGGTTGGAGGATATATACAGCACAAATTATCAGGAAATTAATAAGGAACTAAAGGGGAGAAGAAATTGTTATATTGCTGCAATACAAAAGATTAAATATTGGGGGAGGAAGAGATAGTCCGGTATAAGGGAAGACAGGGCTGGGATACCTAATGCACTACGATCAGTTTCCCTACTCCCGATGATCGATCATTCCTGTATCTGTAGTAATAAATCCCTTCAGGAAGGGCTGAACAGTCAAACCGGATCATTGATTCGCCTTTACCTAGAGTTAACTTTCCCGTTATGCTTCCCATGTTGTTGAATATCGCAATCTTTGTTTCGGACGTTATGTCTTTCCCCTTTGCCGTGAATTCAACATATTTATCGGCCGGATTTGGAAAAGTGACGACGGCAAACAGACCAGGCTTTTGATGGTCAATGCCAACCTCCGTTGAATCGGTGATCATAAGCATCCATGCATCACCTGAGCCCGGACCATGATGTGTGCACTGGACATCCCCGGAATTATCGGAAGTATTTGACCCGCCGAGCAAAAGCATTTGTCCGTCTGGAAACACTTGTATATCCTCGATGGCTTCGGTCATACTTCCCCCAAAACATTGCTGCCAGAGCAGCGTCCCGTCAGCAGAAATTTTTATCAGCCACATATCTGTTTCGCCGGAAAATGGTATTGAATGGTTTCCCGAAACATCGTGATCGTTGGATGTTGCATAACCTCCTATCAGGAATGATCCTTCACCAATGGGTTTAATGACATAGGCACATTCATCTTCAGTCCCACCATAACATTTCTTCCAGATGATGTTCCCGGTATGATCTGTCCTGATAACCCAGATATCTCCACCGCCATGATTGCCGGTCACATCACCATCCGTTGAATTTGCGACTGAAACACTGAGATAACCGCCATCATTGGTTTCAGCAATCCGGTCACCCGTTTCATAATCGCTTCCCCCGTAACATTGCTGCCAGTCAATATCACCCTGTGCATCGCATTTAACGATCCACGTATCACTCCGCCCATGAAGATTACAGGATACATCCCCCGTTTGTGTATCAGTTGTTCCGCAGAAAATGAACCCGCCATCGCTTGTGGATAGAATGCTGTTGGCATAGTCAATCCCTTCTCCACCATACGACCGTTCCCATTTCAAAACACCGTAAGGGTCAACCCTTATAATCCATGCATCATATATCCCATGATTCCCTGTAACTTCACCATCTGTAGAATTTGACATCCCGCAAACGAGAAAACCGGAATCTGCTGTTTCCACAACATCCGTCGGCCAGTCAAGCCCGGATCCACCGTAGCATTTTGACCAGGCAATTGCTCCAAGGCTGTCTATCTTTAAGAGCCAGTAATCTGCATATCCATGATTGCCTGAAACATCCCCATTAAAAGAAAAGGTTTGTCCACACAAGAGAAACCCCCCGTCTTTACACCCGATCATCTTTGTAGCAATATCATCATCACTACCCCCGTAACATTTTTGCCATTGCAAGTTGCCGGTCAGATCAGTTCTGACTAACCAGAAATCGCTCTTCCCATGCGTGCCGAAAACCTGTCCGTCATAAGAATCCGTACCACAAAACACAAGAAAGCCATTGTTAACCTTTAAGACCGAGTAACCGTTATCCCATTCTGTTCCACCGTAACATTGTTGCCAGTCAATCTCTATTGGCTGGGAAACACCATGAACAGTCAGGAATATAAGCAGGCAAATGGTAAAACCAACCTTAACCTTGATTTTCATGGAGATGAATTTATCCGAAAGTTATAAAGAAAACATGATATGCACTATTCACTATATTCACTTTCCCCGAAATAATATTTTTGTACTTTTGGTTTTTAAAGAGTCATTATTAAGAAATCACCATGCAGACAATTCTCGGTTCAACAGGAGTTATAGGAACTGAACTGGCAAAGAACCTGGTTCAATACACGGACAAGATCCGGCTCGTAAGCCGCGATCCGAAGCTGGTCAACCCGAATGATGAGCTGATCACGGCAGACCTTTTGGAGCCACGGCAGGTTGTCAATGCAATCAAGGATTCGGAAGTTGTTTACCTGACAGCCGGGTTGAAATATGACCACGTTGTATGGGAAGATCAATGGCCTGTTATCATGCAGAATGTTCTGGATGCCTGCCGGAAACACCATTCAAAACTGGTCTTCTTCGACAATGTTTATTCCTACGGGAAAGTTGATGGATGGATGACCGAAGAAACTCCTTATAAGGAACAAAGCAAAAAGGGTATCATCCGAGCAGGAATCGCAAATATGCTGCTGGAGGATATCAGGAGAGAGCACATCGAAGGGATGATCGTAAGGTCTGCTGACTTTTATGGCCCGAATCTGAAAAACAGTTTTATCAACGTGATGGTTATCGAGAACCTGAAAAAGGGGAAAAAGGCCCAGCTGATGATCTCCGATAAATTCAAACATTCGTTAACCTATACCCCGGATGCCGGAAAAGCCACGGCAATGCTTGGAAATACGCCTTCAGCCTTCAACCAGGTATGGCACCTGCCGACCGATAAAAATGCACTTACAGGAAAGGAATTTGTCGCCCTCGCTGCCAGCGCCATGAATGTCATTCCCAAAACCACGATCCTTCCCAAATGGATGATATGGATGGCAGGACTGACAAACGGGATCATCAGGGAAACCAGGGAGATGCTTTACCAGTTTGATTCAGATTACCTCTTTGACAGTTCGAAGTTTGACAAGGCCTTTGCGTTTCGGACAACCCCATACGAGGAAGGGATAAAGGCGACGGTGGAGGCAATGAAATGACAAGAATGACGAATATGGGAATGACGAATACATTCGCATATTCGTCATTCCCATATTCGTCATTTATTTTTCGCCTGAAACGCCAGTGCGTACATCTTCATCTGCTTGATCATCGAGGTAAGACCGTTGGAACGTGTCGGCGATAAATGTTCCTTGAGGCCGATTTTATCTATAAAATCCATATTGGCCGAGAGGATATCCTGTGGCGTTTCATCCGAAAGAACCTGGATCAGGAGATTGACGATGCCCTTGGTGATGATTGCATCACTGTCGGCCGTAAAGATTACTTTCCCGTCCTGAAATGCAGCATGCAGCCATACCTGCGACTGGCAACCGGTGATCAGGTATTGCTCCGTCTTATACTGTTCATCAATCACTGGCAATGATTTCCCCATCTCGATGAGGTAACTGTATTTGTCCATCCACTCATCGAACAGGGAGAATTCAGAGATGATCCGGGTTTCTTTTTCGGTGATCGTCATAGTTAATAGTCAGGATAAATTTACCACAATAGGCACATTAGGGCACATTAAGAAAGATTGCTATCCGAGCATTTGTTTTACTGTAATGATGGAAGCTATCATCCGGTCGACCTCTTCTTCCGTATTATAAAATGCAAATGAAGCCCTGACTGTTCCGGCGATCTTGTACCATTCCATGAGCGGCATGGCGCAATGATGACCGGTTCTGACAGCAATTCCCAGCTTGTCCATGATAATTCCTGCATCCGAAGGATGAATCTTCCCGATCAGGAAAGAGATGAGGCTGGTTTTACGCGGAGCATTACCAATGATCCGGATATCTTCGATGAATGAGAGCCGCTCCAGGGCATATTTCAGGATGCTGTCTTCATAGGCTGCTATCTCATCCATCCCCAGTTCGTTCAGATATTTTATTGCTGCATTCAATCCATAAACACCCTCCACGTTTGGTGTTCCTGCTTCAAATTTAAAAGGAAGGTCGTTGAAGGTTGAACGATCAAAAAACACCTCTTTGATCATCTCCCCGCCGGTCTGGTATGGAGGCATCTTCTCAAGGTGCTTTTCTTTTCCATAAAGCACACCAATTCCCATCGGGGCATACATCTTATGCCCGGAGAAACAGTAGAAATCGCAGTCGAGGGCCTGCACGTTGGCACCTATGTGAGAAATCGCCTGTGCACCATCCACCAGCACCGGGATTCCATATTGATGGGCAAACTGGATGATCTCCTTTACAGGATTGATGATCCCAAGCACATTGGAGACATGGGAAACAGCAACCAGTTTCGTCTTCTCATTCACCATCGTCATGAAACTGATCATGTTGATGGTTCCATCCTCGTTCAGTGGAATGAACTTCAGCTTTGCACCTTTCTCCTTGCATAACATCTGCCAGGGAACAAAATTGGAGTGATGTTCCATTACTGAGATCAGGACCTCGTCGTCTTTACCAACGACCATCTTCCCGAATGAAGATGCTACAAGGTTTATGGATTCTGTCGTTCCGCGCGTGAAGATGATCTCATTCGCGGAGGGTGCATGAATAAACTGCTGAACTGCTTTTCGTGTATTCTCATACGCTTCGGTCGCCCGTTGACTGAGATAATGAACACCCCGGTGAATATTGCAGTTATCCTTTTCATAATAATCGACAATGGCCTGTATTACCTGTTTGGGCTTTTGGGTGGAAGCGGCATTATCAAAGTACACCAGCGGCACATTGTACACCTGCTGGTGAAGGATCGGGAAATCTGCCCTGACTTGTGTTATTGGAAATGGCAAGTTGAGTGATTTACAGGATGAGTTAAATTTTGCTTATATCAATTTTAAAATCCAACGGATGTTCCGGTGTACTGCAATGCAGGACACACTGTTCACAGATCTGGAGTTCTCCCTGCAGGCGTTTCTTGATCATATCCTCGATGCGGTTCCTCAGTTGCGGGATGGTTACCTTGCTTACGACTTCCGCTGCAAAGGCATACAACAAAAGCATGCGGGCGCTTTCTTCGGATATGCCACGCTGCCTTAAGTAAAAGAGTGCTTCGCTGTCAAGCTGACCGGTAGTGGAGCCATGGCTGCATTTTACATCATCGGCGTAAATTTCCAGGAATGGCTTGGAGTTGGCTTTGGCCGTGTCAGTCAGCAGGATGTTCCGGTTGCTCTGGTAAGCACTGGTCTTCTGTGCATCCTTCCTGACAAGGACATGCCCGTTGAAGACTCCGTGTGCATTTTCGTCAAGGATTCCCTTGAACATTTCATTGCTTGTGCATCCGGGTTTTGCATGATCCACAAAAACCTGGTTGTCGATGTGCTGCTTGCGATCCATCAGGTAGAGACCGTAAACATTGGCGATTCCATCGGTTCCCTGGAAATCGATCCGTGTATTGTTCCGGATCAATCCGCCGTTCATCGAAATGAAATGAGAATCGATGTGGGCAGCTTTTTCAAGGTGAATGACGGTTGTACTTACCAGGGTGGAGTCGTTGTTTAGGTTCTGCAGTTTATAATGATCGACGAACGAATTTTCATCCAGGAAAACCTCGGTGACAATGTTTGAAAAACTACCCTCATAATTGTAAGAGTCATCGCAATGCACCAGCGATAGCCTGCTGTTTTTCCCAACGATCACAAGGTTTCGTGACTGCAGGAAGATGTTCGTGGAGTGCTGGATCACATTGATCATCTGCACCGGCTTAGGACTCGTCACGTTGTCGGGCACATAAATGAAGATTCCATCCTGGGCGAATGCCGTGTTGAGCGCCGTCAATCCATTGTGATCCGAATCAGCGTATCTGGCAAGGTGTTTATCAACAATATCAGGATAGCGTACCATGGCTTCTGCCAGGCTTCCCATGATGATCCCGTTGCCGAGTTCGATCAGGGGAACGTCCTTCGACATGTACCAGCCGTTCAGTTGGCCAATAACGGCCGTATCAAGGTGGGGAATGTTACACTGGAAGATCTTTTTACCCGAAGCACCGGTTAACGGGTCAAAGCTGAAATCGTACGTCTTTGCCAGACTTTCTGACAGGTCGGTATTCTTCCAGGCTTCCAGACGGGTTGTCGGAAATCCCAGTTTACCGAAGGAATCAAGTGCTTTCTTCCGGTTTGCCGTGATGGATTCTGTATCATTCCGGCAGATCCGTTCGGCATTCTTCCCGAAAAGATCAAGCATCATCTCCCTGGTGATACTATCTTTGGTTATGCTTTCCATATTATTCAAACTCTTTCTTGATCCAGTCGTATCCCTTTTCTTCCAGTTCCATTGCCAGCTCCTTATTTCCTGACTTCACGATCCTTCCTTCAAATAAGACATGAACAAAATCCGGAACAATATAATCCAGCAACCGCTGGTAATGGGTGATCACAACAAAAGCATTGTCTTTTGTCCGCAAGGTATTCACGCCATTGGCCACGATCCGGAGGGCATCAATATCCAATCCTGAATCTGTTTCATCGAGGATGGCAAGCGTGGGTTCAAGGACGGCCATCTGGAAGATCTCATTTTTCTTTTTCTCACCGCCTGAAAACCCTTCATTCACCGACCTGTTGGTAAGGTTCGACTGGATTTCCACCAGCTTTTTTTTCTCTTCCATCATCCGCAGGAAATCACCGGCAGGCATCGGATCCAGCCCGCGGTACTTCCGTTGTTCGTTGACAGCCGTACGCATGAAATTGGTCATACTGACACCCGGTATTTCCACCGGATACTGAAATCCAAGGAAGATTCCTTCCCGCGAACGCTCTTCAACCGAGAGTTTGAAGAGATTTTTCCCTTTGTATCTGACATCCCCAGCAGTCACCTCAAACACTTCCCTTCCCGCTATTACCGAGGCAAGTGTGCTTTTTCCAGTACCATTGGGTCCCATGATTGCATGGACCTCGCCTTTATTCACGTCCAGGTCGATTCCTTTCAGGATCTCTTTTCCATTGATGGAAGCATGAAGATTTTTTATTGATAATAGCATCCGTGATTAGTAATTAGTGATAAGTGATTAGTTCATTCTCAATTCTAGATTCTGAATTCTTAACCTACGCTTCCCTCCAAGGAAATAGAAAGTAACTTCTGTGCCTCAACAGCAAACTCCATAGGAAGTTTTTTCAGCACTTCTTTTGCATACCCGTTTACAATCAGCCCGATTGCGCTCTCCGTATCGATTCCCCGCTGCTGGCAGTAAAAAAGCTGATCTTCCGAGATCTTTGAAGTGGTTGCTTCATGTTCAACGATGGAGGATTTATTTTCAACCTGGATGTACGGATAGGTGTGTGCACCGCATTTATCGCCCAGGAGCAGCGAATCACACTGGGAATAATTCCTGGAATTGACGGCATTTTTGCTGATCCTAACCAATCCGCGGTAACTGTTCTGTCCCACACCTGCAGAAATACCTTTTGAGATGATTGTGCTCCGTGTATTCTTGCCAATGTGCTGCATCTTCGTACCGGTATCTGCCTGCTGGTGGTTATTGACCACGGCAACGGAATAAAATTCACCCACCGAGTTATCTCCAAGCAGGATACAACCCGGGTATTTCCATGTAATGGCTGAACCGGTTTCCACCTGTGTCCAGGCAATCTTTGAATTGCTTCCTTTGCATATTCCCCGTTTGGTGACGAAATTAAAGATCCCGCCTTCACCTTTTTTATTTCCCGGGTACCAGTTCTGAACCGTCGAATATTTTATTTCAGCATCCTTGAGCGCGACAATTTCAACAATGGCAGCATGCAGCTGATTTTCGTCCCGCTGAGGAGCCGTGCATCCTTCCATGTAACTCACATAGGCACCTTCCTCGGCAACAATAAGAGTCCGTTCAAATTGTCCTGTATTTGCAGCATTGATACGGAAATAGGTAGACAATTCGACAGGACAACGAACTCCTTTTGGGATGAAGCAGAATGAACCGTCGGTAAATACTGCAGAATTCAGGGAGGCAAAGAAATTGTCGGTATATGGAACCACGGATCCCATGTACTGCCTGACCAGGTCCGGATGTTTCTGCACCGCCTCACTGAAAGAGCAGAAGATGATTCCCAGCTTTGAAAGGGTGTCAGTAAATGTTGTTTTGACGGACACGCTGTCCATCACAGCATCTACAGCTACTCCGGAAAGTTTCTTTTGCTCATCAAGTGAAATACCGAGCCTTTTAAACGTATCCAGCAATTCGGGATCAACCTCATCGAGGCTGGCCAGAGCTTTCTTTTTTTTGGGTGCTGAATAGAAGATGATTTCCTGGAAATCGATGGGGGGTATCTTCAGGTGAGCCCAGTCGGGCATCTTCATGGTGAGCCAGTACCTGTATGCTTTCAGCCGGAACTCAAGCATGAACTCAGGTTCCTTCTTCTTTGCAGAGATAAAACGGATAATATCTTCATTGAGCCCTTTCGGGGCCATATCTGATTCAATATCTGTAACGAATCCGTATTTGTATTCACCTTGCGTGAATTCGTCAAGAAATTTATTTGCTTCGGATTCCATCAAAATTTCAATTTAGACCATTTCTAAACACTAATCATACCATTCGATAAACATGTCACTTTGGCAATGACAAAAGTACTTATAAACCTCCAAACGCAGGATTTTTTAAATAATTTTATCAAGGTTGGAATTGAATGAAGATTTCAATGCATTCTCCGCCAGGAAAAAAAACATTCCGGATATATGACTTTTTGATGAAAACCGGATTAAGGAGAAAAATAATTATGGCAAACACTTATACACAAATTCATATTCATGCTATTTTCACTGTCACGGGCCGAAATTGCATTATCAGGAACAATTGGAAAGATGAGTTATATGGGTATATAACAGGTATCATTCAAAATCACAATCATAAGGTTTTAGCAATTAATGGGATGCCAGACCATGTACATGTTTTTTTGGGTATGAGACCGGTTCAGTCTTTGTCGGAGTTAATGCAATGCATAAAAAGCGATTCGTCTGCATGGATTAACAAGAAAGGTTTCACCAGTAAACGCTTTTCATGGCAGGCCGGTTATGGGGCGTTTTCCTACAGTAAATCCAATGTCAACAATGTCATTGATTATATTAAAAACCAGGAGATTCATCATCGAAAGAAAACATTTATTGAGGAATACCTTAATTTCCTGGAGAGATTTGAAATTGATTTTGAAGAGCGATACATTTTTAATCCTGTTGAGTGGATGGATGATTGAGATACCATCTAACAGGAACGAAATCCATTACCAGGGAGCTTGATCATAATTCCGTCCCTACGGGACGGTGCACATGATATCAATCAATCCGGCTACCCACATTTGATCCCTATCGGGATCAGTTTGTTGAATTAATATTTTTACTTGCAGAATCTATGGAAAATTGAAATAATGTGCCGATAGACACAAAATATGGGTAGAATGATGGACAATTGGTTTTTATACCGTCCAGTATGGGACGGTATATCAAATAGCAATCCAATTCATTACCAAGACAATATCCATATGGGATCAAGATTGTAGCAATAAATATTGTGTCGAGCGGACGCATTTGAAATTGAAATTTTGTGCCGATAGA
>TBL_comb47_HYPODRAFT_10005370_pt1 | contig 14288 bp, 9 predicted proteins | sample TroBogypolimnion_40_FD_10682 | JGI IMG/M metagenome (IMG submission 10682)
ACTTTTGCCAGCAGCGCTTACAGCATCAACAGTTGGCATAATAAATTTACCCGCTTTATTTTGAATAGCTGCAAAAGAAATCTTTTTAGAAAGTTCAGCATATTCAGATCCAACATATCCAATAGCTCCATCTGTTGATCCTATAGTTCCAGCAACACCAGGATTTCCTTTTGCTCCCATACCTACAGGCCAGTTTAGCGTTTTACCTGCTCCAATTTTAGTTTTCCATTCCTCGCTAACTTTACTCATATAATCACTAAAGATAGCTGTAGTACCACTACCATCAGAGCGATAAACCACTGTTATTTTTAAATTAGGGAATTTCGTTTTAGGGTTTAATTTTTTAAGTTCTGCATCGTTCCAGTTTGTAGTTTTACCCATGAAAATTTTAGTAAGTAATGCAGGTGTTAAATTAATTGAGCCTATTCCTGGCAAATTGTAAACAATATCTACTGCTCCACTACAAGTAGGAATATGAACTACTTCTGAAGGCATTTTCTTCATATCGTCATTTGATAAAAAAGCATCACTTCCACAAAAATCTACAACTTTATCTTTTAAACTTGTAATCCCTGCTCCAGAACCTGTCAAACCATAAGAAACAGTAACACCAGTTTTTGCTTGATATTTACCGAAAGCCGCTTTATATATTGGTCCTGCGAAAGTAGAACCTGCTGCAGAAATACTAATACCTGAACCTTGCAAAGTTCCAACTTCATTAGTTTTAATAGGATTTAAACCTCCGATACCCACAAAAGACATCAACCCAATTGATACGATTCCAAAAAGCACTAATTTTTTCATTTTTTTTGTTTTTAATTAGAATTCATTAAAAATTTATTCTGTTTTTTTATTAATAATTTACATCGTTCTTTAGTAACAAATGCTATTATTTTACACCGCAAAGGAATATCAATTATCGCAACTCAAAGTTAAATTAACATTAACAATAAGTTATGTAATCATTAATGCAAATCATCTTTAATTAACCCACTAAATGAATCACTATTCTTTCTCTATTAAAGCTTTTAATGTACATTAGAAGGTAGTGAAATTGTTTAACTTTTTTTAAAATAGCTTATCAATTTATTTATTGTTTGTTTTAAATAACAAAGAGGCTCGACTATAATTTAATTAATCGAACCTCTTTGCTTTAAAATGGAAATCTTTTATAAAACAGTTAAAATCTATCTCACAAAAAAAGTATACTATTGTTTTTTAATTGACTCTAGTCCCATCTTTAATTTCTTCGTTTGCGTTCAAAATCAATGTATCATTTTCTTTAAGTAATTCGCTAAAGATTTCCACTTTACCATCAGCTTCTAAACCAAGTATTACATTTATCCTTTGTGTTTTTTTATCTATTACTTTTATCACAAAAGTACCTTCGCTTGTACTAATAACAGACGATTTTTTTACTACAAAAGGGGTTTTAGTACTTTTTAACGCCAATATAACTTCAGCAACCATTCCTGGCAGTAATTTACCATTTGTATTATTAACATCCAATTCAATACGTTCAGAGCGTAACTTAAGATCAAGAGCTCCGGACAATCTACTTATTTTCGCAGTAAAAAGTTGTCCTGGCAATGAGTTAACGCTAAAATTAATTGGATCACCCAATTTTAAATACCCTGTATATGCTTCAGGAATTGAAACCGATAATCTAAGTTTATTCTGATCTTGTATTGTTAATAATGGTGTTGAAGCTCCTTGTCCAACATAAGCACCAATATTGCTGTTTCTGGATGTTATTTTTCCTGTAAAAGGAGCCTTAATTTGCAAATAACTTTGCATTGCTTGAACTTCTTTGTATTTAGCACGAGCAGCTGCTAATTGTGCAAAATCAGATTTCTTTTTTGATAAAGCCATTTCTAAATCGTTTTTAGAAATTGTTCCTTCAACTTTGCTTGTTTCAAATATGCGTTCATAAGTGCTATTACTAGCTGTATAAATAGCTTCATGTGAATGCAAACTTGATTCTGCAGCTGAAAGCTGTGAACTTAACTCTGGTGCTTCAAGTTGAATAAGCAATTGTCCTTCTTTGACTTCTGAACCGATATCCACTTTAAGTGATTTGACGTAACTATTTACTTTTGCAAATAAATCAACCTGATTAAAACTAGACAATTCAGCGGGTAAGCGAAGATTCGTAGTTAGTTGTGCTTTTGCTAAAACAAAGGTTTCCGTTTTGGGTTCTATTTCAACAACTTTTTCATTTTTTTTTTGATTACAACTACTTAGAACAACTAGTGCTATAATAAGTAGCGAGATTGATTGTACTATTTTATTTTTCATTTTATGATTTTATTGATGATATATAATGGATGCTTTCTTCATCTTCAGGGTCTAAAGAAATTGATTTTGTGGATGTTTTTTCTTGTGTCCAAGCAAAAATTAAAGGCAAGATTAATAATACGGTAAAAGTTGAAAATAATAATCCTCCGATAATAGCTCTTCCTAATGGAGAAACTTGTCCTCCGCCTTCTCCAAAACCACTTGCCATTGGTAACATTCCGGCAATCATAGCGGCACTAGTCATTATTATTGGGCGAAGTCGTAAGCCAGCTGCCTCTCTTGCCGCTTCTAAGGCATTCCCATTTTTTTTACGTAATTGTTCGGCATTGGTAATCAGTAAAACAGCATTGGCTATAGAAACTCCAACTGACATAATAATACCCATATAAGACTGCAAATTTAATGTTGAACCTGTTATTGTTAAAAGCAACAAGGCTCCTAAAACTACGGCCGGAATAGTTGCTAAAATCACCAAAGAGACTTTGAATGATTGAAAATTTGCTGCTAGCATTAAGAAAATTACAAAAATCGCAACTAATAACCCAAGTTGCAAACTGCTTAATGTTTCATTTAAAACTTTACCCATTCCAATTGGTTCAATAAATAAACCACGCGGCAATTTACCCAATGTATTTATTGATGCAGCAACATCAGTTGTGGCAGTACCTAGGTCTTTTTTGTAAATATTTGCAGTAACGGTGATGAATGGCATCGCTCCTAAATTATCATTTTCACCATTTACAAAAGTTGTGGTAATGGCAGCTACATCACCTAAAACAGGACGAATTGAATTTTTTAAAACTGGAATCTCTTCAATATCCGTTTTGTTTTTCATCTTGTTCAAAGGCACTTGTACCTGAACGTTATAAGATAATCCAGCTTTTTCATCTACCCATGTATTTTTTTCAGTATATCTCGAGGAAGATGTTGAGGCAACTAGTGAACGCGAAATATCATTTACATCCACACCTAATTCTGCAGCACGAGTTCTACTAATATCGATATTCATTGCTGGATAATGAATGGGTTGTCCAATTTGGACATCACGTAAGTAGTCTATTTTATTTAATTTTTCTACAATTTTATTGGCGTATAATTCATTTCTTCTTTTGTCTTTCCCTGCTATTCTCACTTCTATTGGCGTAGGAGAACCTTGACTTAAAACTTTATCTGTAAGTTCTATAGGTTCAAATGATAGTTTTATATCAGGTAGAATTTTTTTAATTCTAGTCCTGAATTCGTCTTTAAAATCATCCATATCGGCGTCATAATCTTTCAAGCTTATTTGAAAAACAGCTTCGTGTGAGCCAGCCATAAATAAATAAACAGGATTGATAGCGGATGAAGGAGGGTGTTGTCCAACAAAAACGGAAGAAATTTCTACATGCTCTTTCCCAACCATTTTGTTCAATTCGTTCAATATTAAAAGTGCTTTTTCTTCTGTACGTTCTAAACGAGTTCCTTGAGCAGCACGCATTCTTAATTGAAACTGATCCGAATTCACTTTAGGAAAAATGTCCTTTCCGATAAAAAATATAAAGATCATTGTAATTATTGAAATCCCGATTAGATATACTAAACTAATTCTTTTTTTGTTTGGAAAAAGACGATCTAGTGTTTTCATAAATCGGATTCTGAATTTTTCAAAACGATCTATTTTACCATCATTATTAAAATCATCTCTTTCAATCAATATTTTCTTCTGTCCAATAATATCATTTTCGGATTCAGGGGTTAATTCAGAATTGTTAAATTCAGCTTCGTCATCAGTTATATTGGGAGCATGGCCTGTTTTTGCATGGTCTTTCATAAACCAATTTGCCATAACGGGAACAAACGTTTGAGATAAAAAGTAAGAAATAGTCATAGAAAATCCTATCGCCAAGGCTAAAGGCAAAAACAAAGCACCTGGAATTCCTACCATAGTAAAGGCAGGAGCAAAAACAGCTAAAACACAAAATAAAACCAGCAATTGAGGCGCAGCAATTTCTTTACAGGCATCCCAAATAGCAAGTGATTTAGGTTTTCCCATAGCGAGATGTTGGTGAATGTTTTCAATAGACACGGTGCTTTCATCCACTAAAATTCCAATAGCCAAAGCCAGCCCGCTCAATGACATTAAATTGATGGTTTGTCCAAATAATTTCAAAAATAAAACCCCAGAAATAATGGATATAGGAATAGTTAAAATCACAATAAATGCTGCTCTTCTGTCTCCAAGGAATAATAAAACCATTAAGCCTGTTAATACCGCTCCAATAATTCCTTCGGTAATTAAACTTTTAACAGAATTAATTACAGAAACAGATTGATCAAATTCATAAGATAATTTAACATCTTCGGGTAATGAACTTTGGATTTTTGGTAATTCCGATTTTAGTTTGCTAACTACATCCCAAGTAGAAGCATCACCTGCTTTGGCAATACTCAAATAAACCGAACGTTTCCCGTTAACAAGTGCGTAACCAGAAGTTAAATCGGCACCATCTTTTACTGTAGCAACATCACCTAAAGTCAAATTTTGTACACTCCCTTTAAATAGTGGAATTTTTTCAAAATCCTTAACTTGTTTAATAGTATTATTTGTTGGTGTAATATAATTTTTATCACCTATTCGCACATTTCCAGAAGGAGCCGTTATACTGTTTAGTCGTATCGCTTCAACAATTTGGTCAGGCGTCATATTATGAGAACGCAATAAATCAGGATTTACATTAATCTCTATTGTTCTTGGACTCCCACCAAAGGGTGCAGGTGATAATAATCCAGGGATAGAAGTAAAAGATGAACGTACATAAACGTTGGCTAAATCTTGTAATTGATTATTAGTTCTAATCTTACTGCTTAATACTAACTGTCCGATGGGCAAAGAAGAAGCATCAAATCGAATAATAAAAGGTGGTTGTGAACCAGGAGGAAAGAGTGATTGAACTCTAGTCGAAAGGGCACTCAATTCAGCAGCAGCTTGTGCCATGTTCGTGTTTTCGTAATAGGTCAATTTCATTATCATCAAACCCTGAATATTCTTAGTTTCGACTGATTTTATTCCATTGGCATAAGGAAGATAGTTAATATAATTTTTAGCAAAATACGCTTCCATTTGGTCAGGTGTATATCCACCAAAAGGATGAGCAATATAAATTACTGGAAGATTCATTTTTGGAAGAATATCAACTTTAATATCTTTGATGGCACCAATTCCAAAAAAGAATAGACCTGCTACCAGCACAAGGATTGATATGGGTTTTCGAAGAGCAAATCGGATTAAATTCATTTTCAGTAGTTATTATTACAATTCGTTCATAAATAAATCAAAATCTCCCGAAGCCGCAACTTTTTGCAAAAAAGATTGCCAAACATTATTGGTTACTATATCGCGATCAATTTCTGCACGATTTAAAACATACAAAGTCTGCGTCAAATCAGTTAATGTGGTTAATCCGTTTTTATATAATGTTGATTTTTGTAAATAAGCTTGATTCGCAGCATTTACTTGAATAGGGGCTTCAGCATAATTGTCAAGAGCAACTTTAATTTTATCATCAGCTAAATTTAATTGTGATTTTAGCTCTCTTTCAACTTGATTGTATTCTTCTTGCAAACCTTGTGAAATAAACCTTTGAGCACTGACTTGCTTACTCATCTTAAAAGGTGTAACTAAATTCCAAGTGATCCCAATTCCAACCAAATAATTAGAACGATTAGGATTTATGCCGTCCCAATAATTTCTATTAAAAGAATTTAAATCTGATGCGTAGTTTGAATTAAAACCAGAAGCTCTTGTTTGCAAAACCCCAAAAAGACTCATGGTTGGGTAATAAAATCGTTTATAGAGTTTAACTTGTTGATCGCTATAATCTATCTTTGCTCTATAAAACTGCAGAAGTGGATGTAAACTATCTTTTATGCTATTATTAAATAGTCCATTTTTTGGAATTTTTTTTGCAAAAACAGTATCCGTGATAAAATCATGAGGAGCCACTCCCATCAAATCTACCAATTTATTATTTTGCTCTTTGACTAAATTTTTAGCTAAGTTTAAAGCTATTTTGGCTCTCGAAACTTCAGCACTTGCTAGAGTAGAATCAACCCCTGCTAACAATCCGTTTTTTACCCTTGCTACCGCAGTTCGTTTGAAAACTTCAGTACGATTTAAATTATTTTGCTGCGAAATCAATAAACGTTGACTAGCCAACAAATTAAAATAAGCTGAAGAAATTCTAATTTCTTGTTGAAATTGTTCTTGTTTTAAATCATTTTCATTCTTCTGAACATCAACTTTTGCTAAATTTATTTTCTCTTGAGTTTTTCCAAATGTAAAAAAATCCCAATTCGTATTGACCAAATACAAAGCACCAAAAGCAGAATTCCAGTTCTGTTGCGGCAATGTTGGTCCAGAAGTAGAGGCTGTTAAACTATTATACCCCCCATATAAAACTCCGTTTTGACCATTAATGGTTCCGTAATCTTGCTGCGCAGACAGATTAAAATTGGGTAAATAATCTCTATGTGATTGTCCTAGGTTTTCTTTCGCAGCCTTGGCATAATTGTTCTTTGCTTTAATTGAACCATAATTTTCTAAACCTATTTTTATTGCTTCCTTTAAAGACAAAGTTTGCGAATAATTAATGGATGCAAAAAATAAGAAAAAAAATAAGTATTTATTTTTTATATACATATAGTTTCTAATATAATTTTTTTACAAAGATACTGTTCTAATATAGAAATCAGCTTTCTAAAATGATGTAATACATTTAAAAATGACGAATTGAATTTGTCATTTTTTGAAAATAAAACTAAATATAAGTGGTTAATTTGTAACTTATTTAAGGTTTATAAATGAACACAAAATTTGATAATATAATTGACAACAAATGGTGGCAAGAAATTGCTGTGGTCGCCTTTTCATTTACTATTTATACTTTGAAAAGTGATTGGATGTTTTTCAGTTATTCAAGCTCAATATTAATGGGTTTGTGTTTTTATTTAATCTTGTACATCCATGCTCAATTTAATCGTTTTTTTTTGTTGCCAATTCTATTTAAATCACACAGACCTTTAACCTATTTATCTTTAACATTAATAGGAGTTTTAGCATTTTCGATAGCTTTATTTGAAATATCTACATCAGAAATTTTCAGTAAGAGTCATCTGTATCAAAACTCACATCAAAGAAGCTACTTATATCACTTAGCCAGTGTTTTAGGAGGGTTGGTTTCTATTTTAAGTCCCATAATTGTTTTTAAATATTATGGTATTTATAAAAAACAAATGGATGAAACTTTGTTATTCAATCAAATGCAATTAAATTCACTGAAAGTGCAACTAAATCCTCATTTTTTGTTTAATACATTTAACACGCTATATGGTATAAGTTTAGAATTTCCAAACCGCACTCCTGATTTGATTATGAAAGTCTCTCAATTAATGCGCTATCAACTTGAAAGTAGTAACAAACAATTTGTATCACTTGAAGACGAGCTTTCGTTTATAAATAGTTATGTTCAACTTGAAAAAGAACGTTTAGATTATCATTGTGAAATAACCTACGATTGCAAAATAGACAATGAAAATACTTATAAAATAGCTCCAATGTTACTGATTGCTTTTATTGAAAACTCATTCAAACACGGTACTTATGCTATTGAAAAATGTTTTGTTAGAATTATTATAACGGCTAAAAATGGCTTGTTGCATCTGCATGTAGTGAATTCGATTCCGAAAAAAACAGATGTGATTTCAACCAAAATTGGTTTAAAAAACACCAATGAACGATTGAATTTAATTTATGGTAAAAATTATAAATTAGATATTCAAGACGATAAAAACACTTACATTGTTGATTTGAAGATACAACTTAAAAAGATTGTAGAATGAAAGAACCTAAAAAATGTATTATTGTTGATGATGAACGAGCTGCACACTATGTTTTGGTAAATTATATCAAACAAAACCCTAAATTAGAATTGGTTTTTCAAGCCTATAATGGAATTGAAGCTGTCGACTATCTCCGGGGGAATAAAGTCGATTTAATGTTTTTGGATATTAATATGCCTGAAATTACAGGGATGGAACTATTAAAGATTATTCCAACACATCCTAAAACTATATTAACAACAGCTTATTCTGAATTTGCACTTGAAAGCTATGATTTTGGAGTTATCGATTATTTACTAAAACCAATTTATTTCCCACGTTTTTTAAAAGCAATTGATCGTTTTTTTTCAGATGAAAACACTAACAAAATTGAAGAAGTCAATATTGACTCTGTAAATGTAAAAGTAGATGGTTATTTTGTTGATATTGAATTAGACCTACTTTTATATGCACAAAGTTTTGGAAATTATGTGAAATTACATACTATAAAAAGAACTTACTTAGCTTCAATTACTACAAGTGAATTTGAAAAATGCTTACCAAACAAAAGCTTCCTGCGAATTCATAAATCGTATATCATTGCAATAGACAAAATAGATGACATCACAAAAGATTTTGTCATTATAAAAAATGAAAAATTACCAATTGGAATTACGTATAGAAGAGAATTGATCGATAGATTAAAAAATAAATAATTTTATAGATAATTATTATACTGTCATGCACCTGTTTCTCTTATTAAAAAAAGGATTCAACTTTAGCTAAAGTTGAACCCCTTTTTTTATTAATATCCTTATTAAAGAAATGTTTAACTATGATAGCAAGCTAAAACCTTCCCCTAAATAATTACAATCTAAATTCAGCATTTAACAAATATTTAGAAGTATTTATTGAAGAACTGCCAGAGTTAAAAGAATACCCTTGGTAATTAAACGCTAGTTTAAAACCTTTAACTGGATTATACTGTAAACCACCAATAATTTGGTTACCATCTTTAGCAATATTCCAATTAGTTGAAGCTCCCGCTAAAGTGTTTGATTTTAATTGATCAAAACGACCTAAAATTTCAATTTTTTTGTTTATTACATAAGTACCATAAAATGAAACACCATTTAAGTTATGATCAGCCAAAGGAGTTAAAAAATTTGAGGCGTTATTCAACTTGTTATACTCCGCAGCAATTCTCCATTTATCAGCTTTATAACCTGCAAATAATGCCATACTTGTAATGTCACTAGAACCAATCGCTGGTTGATCATCAAAATATATTTTAGTAATTAATCCTTTTATAGGGGTAAAGATAATATTCCCACCAACTTTTTGTCTCCCATTAGCATCTTGTAGGTTTTTATAACCTTCACCATTCGTAGCAACAAGGTTAATTCTTAAAGTTTTCAATATTTTAATTTCAGCATTAATCCCTAAATCAGCAGCAGCAGCAAATCCGTTTTGGTCATCAAATGATTTGAAGATATAACGATACCCCCAAAAATCCTCCTGATCTTGAAATTCTTGTGAAAATTGCATTCCCATACGTAAAGTTAAGCGAGGGTCTATTCTCCAGTCTAATACTGCATTTTTTACAAATACCGTATAAGCACTTCCAACAGTGGTTGTGTTAGCACCAGTAGGACCTGCATCAAGAACTATTTTAGTTGAAATATTGCTACTTAATTCATATTTATATCCAAAATAAGATCGGTCAATTCCAAAACCACTTTTTTTAGTAACATTTGGAGTTTGATCTTCAGTGTAATTCCACAATATTTGAATAATTGGTGCTCCACTAGGAACAAAATCTGTTTGAGGTTTTTGATCTGTTTGAGGTTTTTGATCTGTTTGAGCCATCAAAGAAAAAGATGTAACAAAGAAAAGCCCTAAAAATAATAATTGTTTTTTCATGTTGTGTGTTTGTTAAATTTTAAAGTGCAAATATTATACAGCTATGTTAATTTAACGTTAAGAACATGTTATCTTGTTAAGAAATAATTTTAGCAATAAGATGCTAATTATTTACATGATATATACCTAATATTGAATTGCTTAATTCAATTCAGATTTCTAGTTGTTATTTTTCCTTTGATTTTGTTAAGGTAAATGAAAATTCCGAACCTATGCCATATTCACTATCTACATAAATTCTTTCCTTATGGGCTTCAACAATATGTTTTACAATAGATAATCCTAATCCAGAACCACCTTCTGTTCTTGAGCCACTTTTATCAACTCTATAGAAACGTTCAAAAAGTCTTGTTATATGTTGCCTTTCAATACCTTCACCATTATCTTTTATTCGAACTAATACTTTATTGTCTGTTAAGTCTTCAATACTTACTTCTGTAGAACCTTCTTTTTCTCCATATTTAATCGAATTAACAACTAAATTAACTAAAACTTGTTGAATTTTTTCTTGATCTCCAAGAACCATTATAGGTTTACTATATTTCATGTCAAACATTAATAGAATATCTTTCTTTGAAGCTTTAAGTTCAAGCAAATCAAATGTATTTTGAATAACCTTAACAATATCAAAAGGAACAACTTCTAAATGTAGAATTCCTGTCTCTAATTTTGAAATCATATCCAAATCTTGAACGATATATATGAGTCTTTCAACTCCTTTTTCAGCTCTTTCTAAATATTTTTTTCTTATGCTTTTATCATTCATAGCTCCATCTAACAATGTAGATAAATAACCTTGGACAGTAAACAAAGGGGTTTTAAGTTCGTGTGAAACATTACCTAAAAATTCTCTTCTATATTCTTCACGAACTTTTAATGTTTCTATTTCTAATTTTTTATCTGTGGCAAATTTTTTCACTTCTCTTGTAAGGGTTGCCATATCAGTTGTAATGGGTTGATTTCTGAAAGAACTCGATTCTAATAAGGAAACATCATCATATATTTTTTTTACTTTTTTATATATAAAATGTTCTACACGATGTTGTATTACAAAAAAAGAAAATGCAGCAATAGCTATGGCAAAAATTGAAGAAAAAAGTAGGGAAAAATTGAAGAAAAAATAAGTCAAAAGACTAACTAATCCTGTAGCAAAAAGAGTAATATAAAGAGCTGACTTTATTGCGAACTTATATGTTTTTTTAAAATTTATTAACATTTATAATTCAAACTTATATCCAACACCTTTTATAGTTTTAAATAAATCCTCGCCAATTTTTTCACGAAGCTTTCGGATATGAACATCTATAGTTCTACCTCCAACTATAACTTCATTTCCCCATACCTTATCAAGAATTTCTTCTCTTTTAAAAACTTTTCCTGGTTTAGAAGCTAATAAATAAAACAATTCAAATTCTTTACGTGGTAAAATAATTTCAATATTATCTTTAATTATTTTATATTCTTCTCTATTAATTTCAATAGTTCCAATATTTAAAGTTTCAGAATTTTTGCTCTCCTCATTTTTTAATCTTCTCAACAAGGCTTTAACTTTGCTAACTAATAATTTTGGCTTAATTGGTTTTGTAATGTAATCATCCGCTCCAACTTCAAATCCTGCTAATTGAGAATAATCTTCACTTCTTGCAGTAAGAAAAGCAATAATAATTTGACTCAATTCTGGGATTTTACGGATGTTTTCACAAGCTTCAATCCCATCCATTTCCGGCATCATTACATCCATTATGATTAATTGCGGACGTTCTCTTTTTGCCATCAAAACCGCTTCCTTTCCATTGCTTGCCGTCACTATTTTATAGCCTTCTTGCGATAAATTATAACCTACAATTTCTAAAATATCTGGTTCATCATCAACCAATAAAATCTTAATGTCTTTTTTCTTCATAACGCAAAAATATTAGCTATTTTGGAAATGTAAATATAGAAATTAATACTATATTAAACTGTTTTTGAAATTGAGTTAACAGTAATTTAATATGTTAACATTAAGATAATAAATTATCAAAATGTTAAATTTAACATTCTTTTCTTGTTATTAAAAAAATATTAATATATTTGCTTTAACCAAATTGTGCTCATGACTAAAAATTACTTTTATATTATTCTCCTTTTCCTTTGTTTTAGTACTACTAGTGCTTTAGCTCAAGATGGAAAACAACAATCAAAAGTACAAGAAAATACTATTGAGAGCTTGAATGTGTACCCTAATCCAACTACAGGGGACAGAATTTACATTACTACCAAATCAAATGATGATAAAGACATTACCATTTATGATGTTCTAGGTAAAAAGGTACTTCAAACTATATTATCATCAAAAGAACTTAATATTAGTTCGCTAACTCCTGGCGTTTACATCATTAAGGTTGAAGAGGGTGATTCTAGTGCTACTAGAAAATTAATAGTTAGATAGCTAAAAATTAACATTTAACTATTTTTTCATATTCACTGTTTTGTTTTAACTTAAAGTTTACTTAAATTTGTAAGCTAATTTAAAAATGTTCAAAACATGAAAAAAATTTACTCTTTATTATTATTAGTTGTCTCAGTTTCTTTTGGACAAACAATCTATTCTGAAAATTTTGGGACTCCAACTGGGAGTACAACTGTAGCGAACTACATTACAGGTGTAGCTCCAGCAACATTTCAAAATTCTTCACCAATAGTTTACACTGGAACCACTGGAGCAACGAGTGTTAGAATAACATCTCCTTCAAGTGTTTATTCTGGAGCGTCTGGAAATGGAAATTTGTTTTTATCACAAACAACAAATCTTGGACATTTTTTTCAAGTAGACGGGATCAACACTTCTGCTTATTCAGCTTCAACGCTTCAACTGTCTTTTGGATATAATACTTCAAGCACAACGAGTGCACAGTTAACACTTGAGCAAAGCACGAATGGAGGCACTACTTGGACCCCAATAACATTTACTCCTTCTGGAACAGGATGGACATTAGTTACTGTAACAGGTTCTCAAATTCCATCTTCAACTACTTTATCATTAAGATTTACTCAACCATCAACAGTAGCAGTTCCCAATACTGCACAATTCAGAATTGATGATTTGAAAGTTTTTAACAATAACCCTTCTTGCACTTTAGTATTAGGGACTCCGGCTGGAGTTTGTGATGCCGTAACATCTGGAATAGATACTTATACAGCTACAATTCCTTATACTGGTGGAGGTTCTGGAACATATACTATTACACCCTCTACGGGGACAGTAAACGGTGGAGACAATCCAAATAGCGTTGCTGCTGGGAATATTATTATTACAGGAATTACTGAAGGAACAAATTTAACTTTAACTATTGTTAATGGCGTTTGCTCCTACTCTGCTTCATTAATAGCTCCTGTTTGTAAACCTATTAACACACTACCTTATAGCGAACCATTTCCATACTCTGTAGGTAGTGCTCTTGGGTCTTCTCAAAAATGGATTAATGTGAATTCTGGAGATGATATCCTTTCAGCTACTGGAAGTTTAAATTATCCAGGATACAGTTCAACTGGTAATTCAGTTACTTTTACTGGCGCAGGTATTGATTGTTTTACACCATTTACTGATACTACATCAGGCGCAATATATGCTTCCTTCTTAGTAAATGTAACTGACTTATCTACAATGACAGCGACAGTTCCATCAACTTATTTTGCAGGACTTACCAATGCAGCACAAAGTTATAAAGAACGTTTATTTATTACTAAAAATGGAACGCAATATCAATTTGGATTAGACGTTGCTGGAACTACAACAAATTTAGACACAACTTTAAGAAATGCTGGAGATGTTGTTTTAGTAATTATGAGCTATGATTTTACAGCTATGACATTAAGTGCATGGATCAACCCTGATTTATCAACATTTAATATAACTACACCTGCTACTTTAACTCAAGTTTTAACTTCAACTACTGCAATTGCTGATTTAGGTGGCTTTATTTTAAGACAAGATACAGCAACTACAACTCCTACTATTATTTTTGACGAATTAAGAATATCTACGGCTATTACTGATTTATTATCTTCAAATCAAGTTAGTGCTATTGCTGGCCTAAAAGTATATCCAAACCCTGTTTCTAATGGAACTTTATTTGTTGAATCAGATGCTAATGCTGAAAGAATTATTGCAATATTTGATGTATTAGGAAAAGAAGTCTTAAACACTACTACTTCAAATACTGCTATTA
>TBL_comb47_HYPODRAFT_10005371_pt1 | contig 14286 bp, 9 predicted proteins | sample TroBogypolimnion_40_FD_10682 | JGI IMG/M metagenome (IMG submission 10682)
GGTAAATATACCGTAGCCATTTCTATTGCCTACTTTCAATTCACCTACATATTTATTTCCACCTGAATAAATCAATGTACCTATTCCATTTATATTGCCATCTTTCCATTCACCTTCATATTTAGTTCCATCAACATAAATTATTATCCCTTTTCCATTTTTTTTGTCGTCTTTCCAATCCCCTTCATATTTGGCTCCATCAGAAAAGGTAAATACACCGTAGCCATTTCTATTACCATCTTCCCATTCACCTTCATATTTAGTTCCATCAGAAAAGGTAAATATACCGTAGCCATTTCTATTGCCTACTTTCAATTCACCTACATATTTATTTCCACCTGAATAAATCAATGTACCTATTCCATTTATATTGCCATCTTTCCATTCACCTTCATATTTGGCTCCATCAACATAAGTTATTATCCCTTTCCCTTCTCTTTTGTCGTCATACCATTCACCTTCATATTTATTGCCATCTGAATAAATCATTGTACCTATCCCATTTCTATTGCCATCTTTCCATTCACCTTCATATTTTACTCCAGTTAAATGCGTGTAAATCCCTTTCCCATTAATTTTGTCGTCCAGCCATTCACCTTCGAATTTAGCTCCATTTTGAAAAACCATTAGCCCATTTCCTGCCCGAATGCCATCCTTCCAATCACCTTCATATTTAGAACCGTCTGAATAGGTAAACACCTGATAACCATTTAGCTTTTCACCATCCTTATCTACATAATTTTGACTCTCGTTTGCCCTGTCCATCTAACTATTTTTTTAAATCGCTTTGATAAAAACTAAACACTTGATAAGACCAATTTAGCTAGTTATAATATTAAAATTCAGCGTTCTAAATGAAATCAGACTAAATCAATATCACTTTCAGAATTTTGATTATAAGTATTAAACATGGATGTTATCTTCTTTTTAATCTCATCACGCAAACTCTCCGGCTCCAGTACCTCTACATCACCGCCATAAGAAAGAATTAAGGAGACCAGTTCGTTATTTTGAATGACGTTTATTTTTACAATCCGGTCCTCTTTATCCGATTTTTGAGATCCATGTAAAGGTTTTGACTCAACATAAGCAAACCGCTCCTCACTAAATTTGAGAACCACATTAAGTAATTTTGGATTTTTCGGGATCGTAATCCCTATTACATCTTCAAAATAGTCATTGACAAAATCAACTTTCGATTCTGCATATTCCACCTCCCCAGCATAGTCGATTTGCTCAATCCTGTCAAGAGCTATGTTGGAAATATTCTCGTACCGGATATCCGAACAGAGCAGGAACCACCTGTTGTTGTATTCCTTCAGAAAATATGGACTGACAACAATGGACTTTTTACCTTTATAAGACGCATTATAACTTATCCTCAGAACCCGTTTAAGCTGTATGGCATTTAACAGTTTAGGGAAATATTTCAAACCTACCAGGTCCGGATTTTCATCAAATTGAACAATCGTCCTTTGGGGTGGCTTACTCCCTTCTGCCTCATTCTGTTCAAAAAGCTCATTCAGAAATTCAAATTGCGGTAATCCCTTAAATTGTTGGAGAACAAATAGGGCATCCCTCAACTTGAGCAGGTTATTTTTTACCGGTAAATTGGCAAAAATTGAAAAGTCATCCCGATTATATCGATAGATCTTTTTTCCATTCGGCATCTTGATGCGATCAATCTTTATATCCCACACCTCCTCGATGGTCTTCAGATCTTTGTAAAACTGCCGGTCATTGACCTCTATTCCCAATCTTGGGACCCCATCCCTGCTGGTTTTTTTTTCAAGAGACTCCATCTTTCGAAGTTCATTCAGGATATCTTCTCTGGTATATTCCCGCTGAAAAAAACTCAGACATTCGTCATATTTCTGAAATCTTACCAGAGCGCTACTGTTTACTGACATAATTTTATTTTAAGGGTTTGGAAAAGGCTTTAGAACAAGTGTTAAAATTAAATTATTTACAGCTAAATAAAAGGATTCTATCCCGTAAAAATCGGTTTATTTTACCTGCAAAAAGCATTTTCAGACTAGTCATAACCATCGTCAATTGAGATTGAGACTCTATTAGGCAGGGTGTCAATTCCCCGATATTGTAATTAGTAATCATAATATCGTTATTGACACCCTCTTTTATAGCACAGTAAAGTTTATTTTTTCCGCTCCATTTTCCCCCATGCGCATTGGCTGCATTTCATGCCGCCGGAATGAGAATAGGGACCGTGGTGTTTCATCAAACATGCCGGACAAACCCTGAAGTTACACTTGTCGCAAACGTACCAGTTAAAATTTTGGGGTAACTGGGCAGAACAAACCATACAGGAAATTAAGTAGTTCATAGAATTAATTTTAAATAGGTTAATACATTGATATGCTTAGGTTATGATAATTCAATATTCTTTTCCAGCGAATCAAGGCTAATCAGAATGTTTCTTTTCAACTGGGGAAGCATCAATAAAGGCCAGTAAAACCGTTGATTATTCCATCCATAATTCTTACCATCGGCCGCAATATCCTCTTCACCATTCTGTTCAAATAAAAACAATCCGGGCAGATTATGTACCTCCATAAGCCTTTTCATTTCTGCTGCATCTGTTTTAGCCGTATCAGGTGCATCCATGGCCCTTCCGTCTATCCTTAACCTGTTCATGGCTCTTCCCCGCTTTACCGAAAGGATAATCCGGTCATCACCTTTAAAAAAAGATTTTTTAATGATCGTATAAAATGCCGTTAACTGATTGGTGTCCCAGTGATGTACTTGCGGCTCATCATCCCATTTTTCAGCTGGAACCATCCCTTGCATAAAGGCATTGAATATCTTCAAAAAGAGATCCCAGGTAATAAAGTAATTTTCCCCTTTAAATCCTGGAATAGTATTTATGCTGTTCTCCCTGATCAATTCATCCAATACTTTCATCTGTTTCTCACACGCCTCTCCCTTGCGGGTATTAAATCCAACCGGCAGAAACCTTTTATGCGATTTCAGGGTAATACAATCGGATACCATGATCCTGCTTGGATTAGTAGGTCTTACAGTTCCCCCGGCGCCTACTTCAATCGCAGCAAACCGGTTATTTCCATGGTTATTTGCGATGGATTGCCTGAGGATGGCATCAATTTCAGTGATCTCACAAAGCCGGTAAAACACCCTGTCGGAACAATATAAACGGGTAAATATTAAATCCTCGGGTAAACGGGATCCATATAACCGTGCATGTTGTAAAGTGGTATCCAGTTGCGCAGTCTGGGGATCCCTTCCATAAAAGAATCCAACCATCCGTTGAAGCGTAATTCCTCGGTCGAGAGACTGACCTCCAATGTAAATGGTGGCCAGCACATCGCGTTTCAGCTCTCCCGATTCCGAATCAATTCTTGCATTGATCTGCTTTTCCGCGTTAATCACATAAGTATTTACTGATCCTGCCAATAAAATTTCCCGGTAGCAATTAAAAATCATATCGAATTCCACCTGATCCAAAACCTTCATATGATCTGAGCATGAAGCCTTATCAAGGAGCTTGTACGATTCCTGAATGGTGGTCTCGAAATAATCCTTTAATTTCGTCTTTAATAATCCCCCTGATCATTATTCAAATGCACAGCTGCCAGACATGACCGTAGATAAGAATTAACCAAATGTTCCTGATAACGATGGTTTTCCTGTTGGGTAGAGGTATGAATCATCGCAGTAAAACCACCAAGTTTGTTCTTAATTGCACTGAGTATCCCAACCGGGTTAGCCTTAAAATCTGATTCATAGTTGTAGCATTTAATGACACATGCTGTATTAATTGCAGCTACAAGCAGCAGGTTATCCACAAATTCTGTCAAACGGGGGAAGTTTCCGCTTTTGAAAATATTTTTAATATGTCTTTCGTCCCTGCGCTTGATGTCCATCAATTCGGTTTCATTTTTGCTTACCTCACGATAGCAATATTGAGCCATACTTTCCGGGTCATTAAACTGCCCGAAGAAAAATTCGCCACCAACATATTTCTCATGGATCGGAAGCAGAATGGTTTTATCAGACAATAGCGGTGATTGCTCAACCTCCTCAATGGAATAGTTTTCGTTGTAGTTGTCAAGCAGGATTTTCTCCGGTTGTAAGAAGATCGAAGCGGGGGTGGCGGTCACCTGCAAAAAGTAATGCTCGGGTAAAGCTTGTCTTAATGAGTTGATTTGAAGGGCAACCTTCAGCATTTCGACATTCTCTGTCTGAATAAACTGAGGTAAGACGCCACCTTTCAGTAATACATCCTTTTCAATCTCTTTCTGCCTCGCATCAGGCAGGGAAGTAAATGGGACATTCTCACGGACAACCCGGTAACCAATTGAGCTGATATCGGCTTCGTCATCAATGATTAAAATCTTTTGCTGTGCCAGTTCGGGATTATTCGTAACAATATAGTCATAAACCTTTTTAACGTTTTTGTTGTGCTTGATCCCAACGATGATCCGTTGCTGGCCAATTTGTGCCTTACTAAGTCTTTCAGATTTATCAATGCTGGTAATATAATTCACGATAACATCATTACCAGACGCAATAGAGTGAAATAACGCAGTCGTTCGCTTTGTGGTCTGCTCCCCCAGAAGGGTTGAGTTCTTGGTAAGGATGACGATCGTGTTAATTCCCTTATCGAAGGCCAGGGCAATGATACCCAAAAAGGCACGCGTCTTACCTGATTGTATTTTTCCAAGCAGGCAAACTGGTTTGTAGGTGCCGTCCGTTCCTTTTTCCTGGTTAATCAGCGCATCAACCGCATCTTCCATGCATTTCATTAATTCAGGGGTGTCATTACGTTTTGTGGTTAGTTCATCATATACTGAGATATTTAGTCCTAAAAAATCTTCATTTTTTTTCATAGTTGTTTTTTTTTGATTTTTGAAAAACGGTGTAAATTGATATGTATTTGTTCTAAAGTTAAGGCATCTGTTTACCCTTTACTGCCATAAAACGTCTGATTTTGTTCATTATCCAGGGCGCCGGAAAGCGTGAAGTTTTTATTTCGGTCCACATACCCCCACTGATTATTCATTTTTACACTGTAGCGGTTGTCGGTATTTGAAAACCGTATTTCTTCATACACAGGCTCTATATAATCTCCATTGTAGAAAATAAATCCGTACTTGTCACCCTTGCGAACCTGCCCCATATCATTGCTAAGCTGGTAAATTTCATCAAGTTCTATTGGAGTCAGGGAATTCCCGCAGATATCAATAAACCCATATTTGTTTTCCCTGACAACGATAATAAAGTTCCAGAATGAATAATATTCGCCGAGGAAAATATTGTCATACTGAAAGTCGGTGACAATTGTTCCCTTTCCATCCGGTAGAACCATTCCCCATTTTCCACCTTTTTTGCAGGCAATTGGTTTTTCACGGGTCACAAAATAGTTAGCCCGGAACCATGTCTCATCGAATTCGGCAGGAATGAGCACTTCCCCGAAACAATCAGTCAATCCTATTTTCCCATTGGTCTCAATTTCCTGATCCGACCAGTCATATAAATCCATAATTTCAGACTTCTGATTATTCAGTGCATTAATAATTTCATACTCTCGGTAAAGGTTAATGCTGTCAAGTCTGGTTTTAATATTCAGCACTTCTAAGACAAGGTCTTTGGTTGGTTTAGGTTTCTTTTCCATGATTCTTTTTTAATAATTTGTATTAATTTGTTACCGGATTGCCTGGTCGGCAGATAAATCCCCGGGACTGACATTCTCCAGTTCAAGTAGCTTAATTGAAGGTATGGCCATAGTTCCTGCAATTCCACTTATTGAGCCATACATATCTACTGTACTTCCAAGAATCTTATCGATTTGTTTCTCCCGCTCTTTGTATAATTTAGCCATCGCCGTTTTTTCTTTGTGAAGGGCGGTTCGCATATCCGAAGAACCCTGAACAACGTTCTCAACGCATGACCGGAATTCTGTGCCCGTAAGATATTTGTACAATAAACTCATCTTGTCACCTTTGTTTTCTTCCGATTGACGAATGACAAACTCCCGGATCAAAACATACCGGAGTGCAAAAACGAGCGCCTTGAACTCAGTGTAAGAGCAGATCCAAACGCCATCTTTCATCCCTATCGATGGCATATCTGAAGGCATTGATTCTGTAACAAGCACTGCGATATCGCACCCCGACTCTTTCTGGTCATTTTTAAGTTTCTCGATCCAGCCATTCATAAAGTTTTTAGTTCGCTTGCATTCATAAATAATCTTTCCGCAAACCCTGTTAAATTCATTATTGACGATGTGGATATAGTCGGCTCCACGTTCCCCTTTTTTCACCTCCTTTATCTCATCCCTGAAGAAATTCTCTTTCAGAAATTCTTCAATGGCCAGCTCTAAAACCTCTCCCTGAAGTTGTTGTGAACCTTGCTCTGCTTTGCGCCGCATTTCAGTGGCAAGTTTTACCTGATCCTCCAGTCTCTTTTCAAGTTCCCTGATATGAAGTTCGTGCCTGGTCTGTTCACGTTTGATTACCTCCTCGGCAATTTCTCTTCGCTTAAGGAGCATTTGTCTATCAATTTCAAGTTTCAGATCCTCCTCCTGGTCCTTTAATTGTTGTTCTTTTTGCAATAAACCAATCTCCTTTTGTCGTAAGATTCGGTTTTCCACTTTACTGTCAGAATTTTCCTTTATCAATGCATCAATCTGCTCTTTGAACTTCTCCTCCAGGGCATTGTTCAATTTTGCTTTTTCAGATTCAAGCTCAGCATTTACCTTAGCGGCTATAATAGATTCCTCCGCTTCCATGAGTTTTTGAAACTCCTCACGTTCTTTCTCTAAAGCCTTTTTTGAAGCATTGGTAATTTCAGCATCTTGCCGGATCTTCTCTTCTAATTCTTTGCGAATGGAAACTTCAAGCTGGTGTTTGATAGCTGATTCAAGTGGAAATGTATAGCCACAATGGGGGCATGTGATTTCATTTGCATTCATAATATTTAATTTTTTAGGGGTATAATTAATCTGAAATAAAAAGTAGTTTAGTCAAGAATCGCTATTTTCAAATCAAGATTCAATTTTTCTGAAATGGTGGTTAGAATATTCTTCTTTAATTCAATGGAGCCATGAGTAAAGACAAAACAACTGTTATTTAATTGAGTTTGTTGGTAAAATTCATCCTTTTTGTTTGAAATGAGTGGTACATCTGAATATTTTAGGTTTAAAGCTCTTACCCATTTAACACCTATCTTCTGAATACTTTTCGCCAATGTATCACAGGCAAGTCTATTATGGATTTGTTTGCCATCAGGAAACGTGACTAATAGTCCGGTTAAATGTGGCTTTGGTTGTGGTGTAAACAGCTTAAAATTTTTACGGTCTACATCTTCCCCGTCAGAACAAACAGGACTTTCCCTTACGTCTGAAAGTTTACGTCGGGTTGCTATCTTGACTGTCAAACCGTCTTCAGGGACATAATCAACGAGTAAAAGCAATGGTTTGGTAAGCTTTCCAAGAGTTTTCTCCAAAGTTATCTGGAGATTGGGGAGGATTTCTTTATCCAGAATTGATTTTTCTCTTAGTTCTATCTGGTCTATCATCTCCTGAGGAATGGCGATATTTTGTTCCTGAAATATTTTTATTGCTGCGTAGATCTGGTCGATTGAAGTTGTCATAAGAATTGGTTTTTTTAAGATAAATTATGGGTTTTGATTATAAGGATAGATAGTCTTCAGACACTGATTTTTGAATGAAATCAAGAATTGGCTTAAAACTTCATTTATCATTAGTGAATCTGAGGATCAACTGCTGAAATTTCATATTGACAGCAGTAGGGCGGAGTTTATTTGGCTTTAAGGGATCTGAACTCCCGTAAAGGCAAAATAGAATAAAAAGGGAAATGATTAATTGAAAATTCCATAAGTCAAAAGTTTTAAAAGTTAAACTTGTCGCTTATGGAAAGACACTGTTCGAGCATACTCGGATGTTTAGCGCTTTCCACTCACATTCGCTTATCGGCAGGACTGATGAGCAATCATCCCCGCGTTACGCAGACCACCGTGACCTCAAATTTCGCTCAAAACCTGAGGGTCGGTTGGTAACTTAATCGGTACAGGTATTTCTAACTGTGCCGTATTTCTGTTTCTTAATGTTGATGCAAAAATAGTTTATATTTAGGTGCTAACAAAATAATCATTCATTTAATACGCACTATACGTGCACGCGATGACATATTTCAATTTGCTTGTTTAAAACCAATAGGTCGTCTCGTGGGTCGCTCAAATTTCTCTTGAAGACAGAGCGTTTCTAGTATTTGAATGGTAGGAATTGTCCCTTCAATAATTTCGCTCATGGTAAGTTTGCGAACAATATTGTCGATCTCTCCTCCTGAGAAATCAAACTTCTGGGCAATTTCCTCAAATTCTGATTCCTGGAAACGGGGCAACCGATCCGCCCATATCTTTTGCTTTACCTCCGGCGACGGATTGCAAAGTCTGATCTTAAATAAAAAACGACGTTCAAATGCAGGATCAAGATTCCGAACGAGATTGGTGGTTGCAATCAGAATACCTTTAAAATTTTCCATTTCTTCTAAAATAATGTTCTGCATAGCGTTCAGTGCATTCTCTGCACCTCTCAGGTCTCCGGTTTTCCGTTTGAGAAAAATGGCATCTGCTTCATTGAAAAACAGTATGGGACAGATTTTCTCCCTTTTGACAAGGGCATTATAATTTACAAAAACCTTCTTGATAAGCTTTTCGCTCTCACCCAACCACATACTCTTTACGGCGGCAATATCAACCCGGACAATCTTTCGTTTCGTTTTTCTGGCGATTTGCATCACACTCTCGGTTTTGCCTGTTCCGGGACCTCCATAAAGCATTGTTGTCAAACCCACTGTCATCCCGCCATCCTTAAGCTTTTTTTGAAGAACGGGGAAATTTTCCGGGGTTAGCATAGATTCAAATTCCGACAGATCCTCTTCGCTCTCCCCGGAAAAATAGAGTTGCCTCGGAATAATATCCTCAGCCTCAATTACATTATTATCCTTTTTCTTTCTTGAATAAAGTTCGACTTCTTCACCCAGATACATTTCAAGCGCCTTTTCAGTCAGTGTTACCTCCAGATCACTAAGGAATTCCCCGGATTCAATATCCAGCAATTCTTCCTTTACCAGCAAACTTACTCCGGTCGACAAATTCCTGAGGAACTGCTTCTTAATCGCCATATTATTGAAGATAATGTCTGCCAGGTCAAGCACCTTTATTTTGCCGTCCTGAAAAGTGGTACTTCCACAGGTTTCAAAAAACAGAATCTTTTCCGGTGTTGAGATATTTAGCTCATTGATATATTTTACTAAAGGAAATTTTTCACTCAACTTACTATAGTTTGCTTCTGCGAATTCCATAAACCGATAGGCTGGGAATGATCTTCTGGAACACCTAACGATATGATCCTTCTGTTTTTTCAGATAATCGCTTAGTCCAATGCTAAATTCGCTGTTCCTTTCCTGGACATAAGGAGTATTCAGTAATATGGAGTCAAAAACATGAGTAGATAATTTCAGACTCTGACGGGTTTTATTAATATCGTCATTGGTGCTCAGAATGCCCAGTTCAATAAGCCCGTCAAAATCCTTAATATATCTGAACATTTCTGAGGTTGCTATATTTAGCTTTCTGGCAATCTGTCTGAAATTTGCATCATTACTATTTTCAAAATCACTATCGGCATCACTTGTAAGAATAAAAATAGCTGTCAGAAAAGCGGCCTGCTGAGGTGTTATTCCAAAATAATTTGCCATAAAATCTTTGGCGCTTTGAAACTCTTCAGCCATAAAGTTTTCCTTTTCCCGAAGTTCCACGGGAAGTTGAAGGTTATTGTAATATTTATCAATAATTCCAACGGCATCAAGGGTTGAAGTTATTCCGGTTTGTATTTTCTGTTTTTTATTTGTTTTCATACTTGACAAATATTTAGTGGTTATTAGGTTTGGTCAAAACGACTTTTTTATGGAAGATCATTAACTAGGTTGTCAAAATCTGTATTTTTCCCTTTTCCTGTTACAATGGTTTCAGTTTATATTTAATGGAAAGTCATGTTACTGAAATTATGGGTTTCCAGCAACCTGGGAGGGTTATTGGGCAAATAAATGTCCGAATACAACTAAAGTCAGGATTCCAGGAAAAAGTCGTGATTTAAATAAAGATTCCATAAGTCAAAAGTTTTAAATATTAAACTTACTGCTTATGGAAAGACACTTTTCGAGCATTTCAGGTTCTTTAGTGCTTTCCACTCACATTTGCTTATCTGCCGGATTGATGAGCGATCACCCCTGCCTTACGCGGTCCACCGTGCCTGCAAAATTCGCTCTAAACCTGCGGGTCGGTTGGTAACTTAACCGGAACTTGCATATCAGCCTGTACCAGGTTTTTGTTGTCTAAATGTTTTCGATACAAAAGTATATGATATCTCCATACTAACAAAACCGTCCTCTGAGTATTGCGCATTATATATGCATGTTTTATCATAACAAATCTATTAAATCAATAAAAGCCGATCATTCAAATTATTCATTTTCCAAAAATCATTTTAAGAATTAACGTTCCAATCTTTCGTTCCATCCCCGATTTGGTTATTGGAACACCAGTCCTTCTGGAAATTTTTTGTTTGGCCTGGGTCATTCCGACCAGTCTTTTCCACGAAAAAGAAAATCCTCTCATAATCTATAATTTATTAGTGAATACTTTAGCTTCCCCACTCTCACAATGTTCCAGAGATTGCAAAACTATATTGCGGGTATGACAAAACGCGTCATAGTTTTCGTTAAAGGAAAAACAAAGTGACGGTTCAATAAGGAGTAGATATTAGTATTTGGTTAAAAAAAATGATCCTTCCTTGATTTCATCCTATTACGTCAAATGAAATAAAAACTTATAAATTGATTTAACGAAAGGGCGGCAATTACCCCCAGAATTGGCCTCACTATTAATAAATTTCCAAATTTTAACGGCAATGATTGGTTTCAGATAGAAGCATATACAAACGAAAGGCAGAATGTCTCGATCGATTTTCGGGATGACATTACCAGTTTGTCATTAACTGCTAATTCTTCATCCGGATTTGCAGGCTGGCCTAATTCGCGGAAGAACGGAATTCCAATTCCAAGAGAGCGATTTCAGATTTTCCTTCAACTATCCTTGAAATTCTTGAGTGATCCAGACGGCTACTCAACATTATTAGACTATTTTATTAAAGATTTTTACGTTTTGACCAATGAGGAGGAAGAAATTGAAAATTTGATATTCATTACAGATTAATCAATGAAATACATTTAGGGAAAATTGGAATTTCATAAAATTGATGAATGATTTCTTTGAATAAACATGAAGTATATTGTCAACTTCAATTTTATCAGTTTACCCATCTGACGGAGACTCCATCCCTTCGAGAAGCTTCCTATTATTATGGCGATAACTACATTTCTGCCGTATGTTAAGTCCAAGACCAGTGCCGAAGTAACGAATGAGAATATGCGACGGTCCATAAATCAATATATGATTCCGGGAAAGTTGAGTTTTTCGCACCAAAATCAGGCACTCAATTACTTACCATCACTTATTTAACATACCTTTGGGGAAACGTTAAATAAAATGGTATAACGTTATATGCCACTTTGAGAAAACACCATCAACAATAAAACATTTGACAATTGAGCAAAAATGAGTTTTAACCAACAAATAAAAATATGAAGGATCTTTTTTTTATAATAACAATTTCCATTTTTACTTTAACCAATCTGACCGCTCAAACCGACAATTATAGCAAAGAATTGCAAAATTTCTGGGATATTTCAAAATTATCAATCTATCGAAATGGTGACATAGAGCAACTTTCCAGTTATGACCGCACAGGGGGAAATGATGATGGATTTTCAGGAAAATATTCAACAATACGTAAAGATAAAGAAGGATGGGTAATAGTCGACCTTAAAGGTCCAGGCGTAATTAATAGAATTTGGACACCAACACCAGAAATTGACACGCTTAATTTCTATTTTTATAGCGAAAAAGAGCCAAGAATCAGCATTCCGTTTAAAGATTTATTTTCAGGAAAAATAAAGCCATTTTTAGCACCACTTTGTGGAACTGATATTGGTGGCTATTATTGTTATTTGCCTATTCCGTATGAAAAATCCTTGAAAATAGTGTATAAAGGCAAGGTGATGCGATTTCATCAAATACAATTTCGATCACTAAATGAAAATGAGAAAATGAAATCTTTTACTTCTGATGTTTTAGAAAAATACAAAGCGGATTTTGCTAAAATTGAAAGAGCTTGGGGCAAAAAAATGACTCCATTAGTTAATTATGCAGGAAAATTACAATCAAAAGTCATTACCATTTCATTAAAAAATGGAATAGAACAAAATATTTTTCAAGACACTAAAGGCGGACGAATTGTAGGCATAGAACTCGGTGCAGGAAGTGCATTAATACAGGCGTATCGAAAAATAATGTTTATCGCAAATTGGGATAATGAACAAAAAAATGCGTTAGAACTTCCCCTGCACGATTTCTTTGGATTTGCTTTTGGGAAAACCGCTATGCAATCAATGCTTTTGGGTTCAAATCAAACTAAACTTTATTCTTATTTACCTATGCCGTATGATAATTCGGCAAATTTGAAATTAAAATACGATAAAAGTAACTCAAGTGACCCCGATGAAATTTTAATTTCAGGCACTATATTTTATACCGAAGAAAAACGAGATAGCAATAATGAAGGTAAGTTGTATGTCCAATCAAGGAGAGTATATAATGGAGCATCTGCCGTACCACACACGATAGCTGATATAAGAGGCAAAGGGCATTTTGTAGGAACTATATTAATTGCACAGGGTTTAGAAGATGGTCACACTTTGTTTTTTGAATGTGACGATGTGGCTACAATAGATGGGAAAATGAAACTCCACGGAACAGGTTCGGAGGATTATTTTAATGGTGGCTATTATGCTATTATGGATAAATGGGACAGAGGCGTAAGTTTACCTATTCACGGCTCTTTGGCTTGCGACCAAATGACTTCTCGCACAGGGGGTTTTCGTTTTTACCTGACAGATAAATTAAATTTCGAAAAATCTTTCAATCTTACTATTGAACACCAGCCCGAAGACAAATTAAATGTGCTTACTGATTACACCTCTTTAGGATTATTTTATGCTGATAATCCACAATTTGAAAATACAGAAATACGAATTGATGACAAAGTAACGAAAATAAATCACAAAGATAAACTCACGCCACAAGGCATGCTGATTTCCTTATATTGGTTGGTTACAGCCAAATATGATGAAGATGCCATTGTATTTGAATTGAAACAATCCGACTCGTGGACAACTACTGTAGATGCCGAAGCAATGCCAATAGTTCAGATAAATCTACAGACATTAGACGAGGGAAAATATAAACTCTATATAGAATACGGCAGAACAGAAAACAGTGGTCCTTTTAGCATTTGGCAACGGTCAAAGCAAATATCCGATTGGTTGCCCACAGATATAGAAGCTACACCCAAAAATAAAAGCAAAACCGTGTATGTAGGCGATATTGAAATTACGGAAGAGTTAAAAACTATAACCCTTCGCAAAAGAATAAAAGATAACGCTTCGGTTCGCATTTATAACTTTTTATTTGAAAAAATCCCAAATACTAAGTAATAACAAAGGAAAAGCTGCACATAATCGAGACCGCCGATAGGCTAAAAGCCTATCGGAGAGCCTCTCACACCATCCGCCAGTTGGCGGATACGGGTCTCGTATACAGCGGTTAATCAAGATGTGGGGCAATTTTCTCATAGTAAGTAGACATAGCCGTATAACCCCATTTGCTTAATGTGACAAGTTAAAGAACTTAACTATTTTTACCATTCAAGGCACACACAGCGTATTTATTGTATTTGGGCTGATAAGGTTTTGGTAAGTTCAACGCTTTTAAGTAACTTTATAACGAGGGACAAGAAGGCAGTTTCAAACTCCCAAACGCAACAAATAAGCAAAATGTTATGGGGAATAGTAAAAAACGCTCGTCGAAATAGTTTCTATATAACGAAACATTTGCTTACCTTTGAAACGACATTGAACTAATAAATGGATAAGAATTTCGACATTGTATTTTTAGATGAAGCATTTGAATTTCTTAGAGGGCTTGACAAAAAGCACTACGAAAAGATCCTTTTTAATATTCGTAAAGCTCAGATTGATCGTGACCCTGAACTATTTAAAAAATTAAAGGATGAAATTTGGGAATTAAGAACATTGTATCAAGGCC
>TBL_comb47_HYPODRAFT_10005372_pt1 | contig 14286 bp, 9 predicted proteins | sample TroBogypolimnion_40_FD_10682 | JGI IMG/M metagenome (IMG submission 10682)
GGAGAAAGCATCTTCGGTTTTAAGCACAAATATAAAGAAGAAATAGACTTACCTAAATTTTTAATGCGTTTTAAAGAAGGAAAAGACGTAATTATTATAAATAATGCAGAAACACTGGGGTGTGATGACACAAAAACTCTGCTTGAACTAACCGAAAAATCTAAAGCTAAAGTTATCTTTTTACGAGATACCTCTGATAAGCGTGGTTTTGGCGCTGGCAATCCAATAGAAACCCTAAAACAAGCTGGAATAGAAAGATTTAAACTTAAAGCTCCAGAATTGGCGCAAACTATTAGTGTTATGCCAGAACTAAAAGTTATTAAAGACAATAATAAGCGAGTTTTACAATTAGCTAAAGAATATGTCCAAAAAGAAAATGAAGAAAGACAAAATACTATTGTTTTAGTAGGTTCTAGGGAACAGCTAAAAACAACTAACGAGGCCATCCGCAATGAACTAAAAGAAAAAGGGATGATTTCAGGTGTGGAGTACGTTACTTCCGTATTAAGGCCAATTTACATGTCTAAAGCAGAATCTGCTTTAGCTCACAAATATCAAAAAAACATGGTAATAAGATTTTATGGCGGCATACCTGAAGATTGGAATGTAGGATATTTTGACAGGAAAACTAATATATTAAGATTAGAACAAAATAAGCGGCGGATGCTATGGAACCCACAAAAACAAAGAGATGGAGAAAAATACGCAGTTTTCCAAAAGGAAGCGCTGCAAATTGCCAAAGGCGATAAACTGATTGCCACCAGCAATATGTATAATTTGGGAATAAAAAATGGAACAAAATTTACTATTAACGAGATAAACGAAAAAAACATTAAGTTATTGTGTGATACAGCAAAAGAACCAAAAGCAATCAAAATAAATCTGGCTGAATTAAAAAATAGTCATTTTCAATACGCCTATGCAACAACCATAAATGGATCGTTAAAAAAACCGGCGGATAATATAATCACTGACCTTAAAGCATATTTACTAGATAAACCAACCATTGATGAATTAACCAAACGAGCAAAAAATACTCTTACGATATTTACCAATGATGGCGAAACTGCTCAAAAAAGATTTAGTCATATTCCAGTTAAGCTAACTGCTGCTGATACGTTATTAGATACCAGCAAAACAATTTTTGGTACAGATAACAAAGTTGAAAAAACACTAAGTAATAAAACAATTTCTGAAATTAAATTGGAGCTTGAGAAAGCCATAGGAATCTTAAGAAGCCAATATGAATTTAGATCGCAAGATGAACGAAAAGCGGTAGATTTTGCTATAGAAAAGATTACCTCGCGCCATGCCGGTTTTGATCATAAGGATTTAGAAAAAGAAGCACTGACGTTTGCTTTAGAAGAGTTGTTATCCAAGCAAAATAGAAAAGTACTTTTAAAGGATATTAAAAAAATTATTGAAGAAAAGCATATTGCTGGTGAATTGGTGGCTGGCAAGCATTTTGATGATGGAATCAAGTGGACTACCAAAGAAACATTAGAGCTTGAGCGTTCTATTATTGCCGATCTTAAAAAAGGAGCAAACAAACTAGAACCTTTACTTGATCCAAAAACTCTAAAAATTCCAACCGAAGAAATCAACCTGACTAAAGATCAAAAAAACGCCATTTCTTTGATCACCACAACAAAAGATCAATACGTAATAGTTCAAGGGTATGCGGGCACTGGTAAAACCGCAATGTTCTCACAGATACATAAAATGCTAAAAGAAAAAAATAACGCTCAAGGAAAAATAAAAATGCTTGGACTAGCGCCAACTCATAAAGCGATAAAAGAACTAAAAGCTATTGGTATAAAAGCCCAATCTTTAAAAAGCTTTTTAATAACACAAAAAAGGATAGAGGATTCAAAAATTAACATATTAGACAACAGGCTAATTGTTTTAGATGAAACCTCGATGATTCCAAACAAAGAACTTTTAGATTTTGTCAGGATAACTGGCAAAAGCAAAGCGCATGCAGTTCTTAGTGGAGACATAAATCAACATTTACCTATCGGTTCTGGTAAACCAATTGAGACTGCCCAAAAAAGCAATATATTAAAAACAGCTTTTTTAAAAGAGATCGTTAGACAAAAAAACCCCAACATAAAAGAAGCGGTAAAAAACACTATAAATAAAAACTATGCTTATGCACTAGATAAGATTGAACAAGAAAATCCTCAAGATTATATAGAAAGACTCAACCCTAATTTAATTAAAGATCAAAACGATTTAGATTTTGAGTTTTTTAAAAATCTCCAGAAATCAATTATCGAGATAGACAATAATAAATTACAGCCAGAAGAAAAAACTTTGGAGCAAATGGTAGCAGAGGATTTTTTAACAAGGACCCCTGAAGTTAGAGATAAAACTGTCGTTATAGTTCACGCCAACGAAGATAGAGCCGTTATTACTGAATATATTAGAGACAGTCTAAAAAAACAGGGGGTTATCGAAAAAACCGGTATCAAAGTAAATTGTTTAACCGCTAAAGGGTTTACTGATGCTGAACATAAATCTCTCAAGCCCTATAGCACGGGCGATGTGATAAAGCTCAGAGATAAATATTATCATGTATCTGAGATCGATGCAGAAGCCAAAAGCTTATTGCTAAAAGACGCTTCTGGCAAAATTAGATATTTCTATCCAGAAAAGGAAGTTTATAGGTACAACATGGAGCTATATCACCACACCAAAGAAGAACTTGCTATCGGTGATGTTATAAGGCTTACCAAAACCGATAAAAAAAGAAATTTATTTGCAAACTTTGAATACCGAGTAAAAGAAGTAAATGATAAGCAAGCAATCCTTGAATCTAAAGATAAAGAAAAATCTCAAATAATTCTTAATCACAGAAAATTAAAAGATAGTCACTGGGATTATGCGCAAACAGTAACCAGCTATGGCATTCAAGGCGGTTCCAAAAAATACGCTATAGCTTTTGAAGTGAGTTTTAGAAAGTATTTAGCCAATGTTCGTAGTTTTTATATCAGTATAAGCCGTGCAATAGAGCACTTAACAATATATACAGATAATAAGAGTAGGTTTTTACAGAGGTTATTTCAAAATAAAGGTGATAAATATTCAGCCCTTGAGGTTACGGGTGAATTAGAGAAGCTTGCAGATAATAGCAAACAGACAATAAAGTTAAAGGAAAAATTAAATACTGCGATTTATAGCGTTAAAGAAATAAAGCAATCTCTTGAAAACCAGGCTGAAAATATTGTTGAACGATTATTAGGACGCCCTAATAATAAACTATCCTCCTCAAAAGAGTGGCGCTATGGAAATAAAGGTAGTTTGGTTGTCAGCATGGTCGGAAACAAAAGAGGTTTTTGGAAGAATTTTGAAATAGGAGAATCCGGTAATTTATTAACCTTGCTCCAAAAAGAACGGGGTTTGAACTTTCCTGAAACGCTTAAATATGCATCAGATATGTTTGGCGGTTTTCAAAATCATATTCCGCCATCTAAAATCAACAAAGACCAAATTGATAAAAATATCAAAGCCAGTGCCGAAAAAAATAAAACCAGTGAATATGCGCAAAAATTAGCAAAAGAAAGCTTACCTATATCTGGAACTGTTGTAGAAAAATACCTAACAAAGCATCGTAGTATTAAAAATATAGATAGTGAGGATATAAGATATCATCCAAAGGTCTTTACTGATAAAAACGAAAAACAAAAATATCTGCCAGCGATGTTATCTATAGGCAGAAATAAAGATGGAAACATACAGTGTGCTCAAGCAACCTACCTCGACCCCAAAACAGCCAATAAGGCTGACATTGCTATAAAAAAACGTACTTATGCTTCACCATCCGGCGCGTTAGTTTCGCTTCAAAAACATAAAAACATAATAGATCCTAAAAATAAAATAAGCTTTATTGCCGAAGGCGCTGAAACTGGTTTGAGTATCAAAGATGCTGTGGGGAATATCAAAAATGGCGAAGTAGCGGTAACGCTCGGTAAATCAAACTTTACCGCCATTGATCCCAAAAGTATTGGCGACAAAATAGTATTTTGTTTAGACAATGATGGACCAGCAACACTTACTGATAATACCATTCATAGAGCCGCCAAAAGATTAATCGACTTTGGAAAAGAAGTATTTATTAGCATACCTGGACAAGCAATTGGCAAAAGCAATACAAAAATAGACTTTAATGATATGGCTAGGGTTACGGGAATTGATGCAGTGAAGAATGCTTTGGATAATTCCATACCGTACAATGAGTGGAAAAATAATATAGAGAAAATTGCTATCCAAAAAAATGAAATTAACCTAAATATTGCTGAAAAGGTAATGCAAGATCGCTATCCGTTGAATCATCAGTTATGTAATTCATTATTAAAAAAACCTGAAATAAACTTAAACACTGCTACCAAACTTATAGATTTAGAACAAAAAAATACGCTTACTAAGTATTACACACATAATTACACACAAAACACTCCTTCCATTCAGAAAAATATAAATGTTACAAAAGATTTAAATAGCCATGACATCTCGAAATCTTTGTCTAAAACAGAGAAAGAGATTTACTGATTTTAAACTAACATTGGAGAATATTATGCCGAAAGTAATATCATTTTTAGATGATGCAGTTATAAATAACTTACATGAACTATGCAATAACTCCGGTAAGTCTCTCTCGAAAACAATAGCCGAGCTTGTAGATATTGGATACAAAGTAAAATTATATCATGAAAAACAGCAATTAGATCAACAAACAGAAAAACCTTTGCTGCCCAATAAACACACAGAATATTTATTAAGGATAATGGCTATTGCTACCGATATTTATAGGTGCATGCGTAATGAAAAATCAAAATATAAAGAAGACAGTATTGATGATGTTTTAGTAACTATTGCTACCAATACCCAAAACTTCATTAATAGCGAATTTAAAGAAAATCAGTAATTTTTTTTGGGTAAATTTCAGGCATTTTTTGTCAAAGAGCTTTTATAAGCAAACAGATGCTTAACAGCATCATAAAATCATATTTTACTTAATTTGTAAAATTATTTTTACAAAAAAAGAATTAATATCAAAGAGTAAGCAAATTGAAAGACAATTTATGGATAAGAATAATTGTATTTTGCCGCGTTTAATCAGATTGAGAGATATCCCTCATTATCTTGGTATGAACATTAGGATATTCAATAAAGAAGTTAGACCACTTTTAACTGAAATGCCAATAGGAAAACAGGGGAAAGCATTCGACCGACTAGACTTAGATAAGTGGGTAGATTATTATAAAGTCGGTGGTGGGCGTCCCTCTAGTAATAAGAGGTTAGAACTATGGGACGTAAAAAAACGCCAGGACTCTACAAACGAGGAGAGAACTGGCACGTTGATAAACAAGTTTTCGGTCAACGAATTCGAGAAAGTACTGGATCAAATTCGCTTGAAGAAGCGGAAAAGTACTTAGCGAGACGAATCGAAGGCTTGAGACAAGTTGCTGTATATGGAGCCAGACCTAAACGAATGTTTAGGGAAGCTGCTACTAAGTTTTTAGTGGAAAACCAGCATAAAAGAAGTATTGGTACTGATGCTGTGAGGCTAAAAGAACTGGACAAACATATTGGCGGCTTATATATGGATAATATTCACATGGGCACTCTACAATCATTTATAGAAGCTAGAAAAAAAGATGGTAGAAAAACGCAGACGATCAACCATGAGTTACAAATTGTTCGTCACATTTTAAATCTAGCGGCTGATGAATGGAGAGATAACAATAATCTAACATGGTTGCATAATGCACCGAAGATTAAATTGCTCTCTAAAAATGATGTTCGTAAACCTTTTCCACTAAGCTGGGAGGAACAAGAACAATTGTTTAAAGAGCTACCCCATCATCTCAAACGTATGGCATTATTTGCTGTTAATACAGGTTGTCGTGATCAGGAAATATGCTCATTAAAGTGGGATTGGGAAGTGAAAATACCTGAATTTAATACATCAGTGTTTATTATTCCAGGTGTAACCGTAAAAAATGGAGAAGATAGATTGGTAGTGTTAAACAAAATTGCATTATCAGTTATAAATGAGGTAAGAGGTCAGCATTCTGAATATGTTTTTACGTATGCTGGCAAACCTACTTCACGTATGCTAAACAGTGCTTGGAAAAGAGCTAGGAAGAGAGCAAATTTTGCTGTACGTGTACATGATTTAAAGCATACTTTTGGCAGAAGATTACGTGCTGCTGGAGTAAGCTTTGAAGACAGGCAAGATTTGCTTGGACACAAGTCTGGAAGAATTACAACACATTATTCTGCCGCTGAAATAGGTAACCTTATAGCAGCAGCAAATAAAGTTTGTAGAAACAAACCAGATTTTAATAGCCCGACTTTAACACTACTAAGATGTGCAAATCCAGGCTCAATGCCTGTACGAATCAAGGTGGGAAACGCTTATGTGGGACAAAAAACAAACCTAGCCCCCACAAAATCCCCACAATTTGATTTGAGCGAATCAGATGATTACGTGGAAAGCCACAACAGAAGCCAATGTGCTTGTAGCTCAGTTGGATAGAGCGTTGGCCTCCGAAGCCAAAGGTCGCTGGTTCGACTCCAGTCAAGCACACCATAAGAGTACTTATCTAACTGCTAATTCTTTTTTTAACTTTTGCATTGCAGCTTCTTCAATCTGCCTGACGCGTTCTGCTGAAACATTATATGCAGCAGCTAACTCATGGAGCGTAGCCTTGTTTTCACCAAGCCAACGCCGCTGTAGAATTTCACGACTGCGTTGATCAAGCTTACTCAAAGCTTTCGTCAAATACTCGATTTGAATTTTATCAAATTCAAAGTTAGCAATTTCATCTGATGGGTTTGGGGTACTTGCTTCTAAATAATTAGCTGGATCCGCCCAATTTACTTCGCCATCATCTTCTTCGCCACCACCATCAAAAGCGATATCTGCATTGTTCATCCTTGCTTCCATAACTCGCACTTCTTTAGGATTAATCTTTAATTCACGAGCAATATGTAACACTTCATCATTACTAAACCAATTTAATTTTTTTGTAGCACGACGTAAATTAAAAAACAACTTACGCTGCGCTTTGGTAGTAGCAATTTTTACAATACGCCAATTGCGCAACACAAACTCATGAATCTCAGCTTTAATCCAATGAACAGCAAACGATACCAATCGCACTCCCATGCTCGGATCAAAGCGTTTAACAGCCTTCATTAGACCAATGGTACCTTCTTGAATCAAATCAGCCTTCGCTAAACCATAACCAAGATAATTTTTTGCAACATGTGCAACAAAACGTAAGTGCGCCAAAATCAATTGGCGTGCTGCATTTAAATCGCCATCACGACGAAACTTGACCGCGAGTTCCAATTCTTCTGCAGCAGTAAGCATTGGGATTTTGTTGACCCAATAAACATATGCATCTATACTGCCAATTGATGGCGTAAAGGTTATAGCTTTACTGTAATTTGAGTTTGTATTTAGTGGCAATTTTTCCATAGAATCTCCAAGCAACTAATTGTACTTCATTTTAGCACTCATTGTATGAGAGTGCTAAAAAATACTTACAAACAATAAATATTAATATAATCAAACAAATGCCAAATGAATAAAAAACCCTACTACCGCTGGCAAGGAGACAATCTTCTGCTCGAACTGTATGTTCAACCTCGAACAAGTAAAGACATTATAGTAGGCCAACACGGAGATCGCTTAAAAGTTACTATAACCGCACCACCAACCGAAGGCAAGGCAAACAAACATTTAATAAAATTTTTAGCAAAACATTTTAATGTGCCTCAAAACCACATAAAAATCACAAAAGGGGATAGCAGTAAAAATAAATCGATTTTAGTTTTGGAACCAAAAAACCATCTTCTCGAGTTTAAACACTAAATTGTTATTGCCTTTTGCTCAAGAATCGTTACCATAACCTTATAAGGAGAAAACAAATGAGCGAAAACATCACAATTGTTACTGACAGCTCCTTTGCTGCCGAAGTGCTTCAAGCCAATATTCCAGTCTTAGTAGACTTCTGGGCCGAATGGTGCGGACCATGCAAAATATTAGCGCCCACCATAGAAATTATAGCAAAAGAATTTGCAGGCAAAGTAAAAATTGCCAAATTAAATGTCGATGAAAACCATAAGACTTATACCAGCTATGATATTCGCGGCGTTCCAACGTTGATTTTATTTAAAGATGGAAAAATTGCTGCTACTAAAGTTGGCGTTGCTACCAAAGCTCAATTAGTTGATTTCATAAACGCTAATTTGACTGTTTGACTGTTTGACTTCGCCCGGGGAATAAATCCCCGGGCTCACCCTGTTGAAAAAACGAGGTGGTATAGGGATTTTATAAAACACTTGACGTTATCTGGATCGATACTATAATCGCACTGTGTTTTCGAACACAAATTTGTTACTGGTTAGATTTCCATTTGTAACTCCCCACAATTTCCGGAATTTTCAATACGAAAATCCATTTAACAATTTAAATTTTACAATCTCTAAATACAACTTATATGCAAGAAAAAAACACTGAATTTTCACAAAATGCAAAACCAACCGCAGATTACGGCGATCCGCAAACTGCAAATTTCAACACAATCGAAGGCAATATTCCAATGCCAGAACACAGTATTAAAACAAAACCCAGCGAGCGCAAAAAGAAAATCTTAGCTGAAATTAAAATTACCAACCTAACCGAACTCAAAACCAAAACGCCAAACGAATTAATGACTATGGCGCAAGAACTTGATATCGAGCACATAACGCGCATGCGTAAACAAGACATGATCTTTGCTATTTTAAAAGTTCATGCCCAAAACAATAAAGACATTTTTGGCGATGGCGTACTTGAGATCCTACCCGATGGTTTTGGTTTCTTACGCTCAGCTGATAGCTCGTATTTAGCCGGCCCAGATGACATTTATGTATCACCCAGTCAAATTCGACGATTTAACTTACGCACTGGAGATAATATATCCGGTAAAATTCGTCCACCCAAAGATAGTGAACGTTATTTTGCATTGCTCCAAGTTGATAAAATCAATTTTGACGATCCGGAAAGTATTACCCATAAAATTCTATTCGAAAACTTAACTCCTTTATTTGCAAATGAACGCATCGTAATGGAACGCGGTATAGGCAGCACAGAAGACATTACCGCCAGAGTTATTGATCTAGTAGCGCCAATAGGTAAAGGTCAGCGCGGTTTGATCGTCTCGCCACCCAAAGCCGGCAAGACCATGATGCTACAACAGATTGCTCATTCCGTTACGAAAAATCACCCGGAATGCCATTTGATTGTGTTATTGATCGATGAGCGCCCAGAAGAAGTTACTGACATGTCACGTTCAGTCAAGGGCGAAGTACTTGCCAGCACTTTTGACGAACCAGCAACCAGGCATATTCAAGTCGCAGAAATGGTAATAGAAAAAGCAAAACGCCTCGTCGAACATAAACGTGATGTGGTAATTTTACTTGATTCAATTACCCGCCTTGCACGCGCTTATAACACTGTAAGCCCAGCTTCGGGAAAAGTATTATCTGGCGGTGTTGATGCCAGCGCATTGCAACGTCCAAAACGCTTTTTCGGCGCAGCACGTAACATTGAAGAAGGCGGTAGTTTAACTATTATTGCTACTGCATTAGTCGATACTGGATCTAAAATGGACGAAGTTATCTACGAAGAATTCAAAGGTACTGGTAACTTGGAGCTTCATTTGGATCGACGTATTGCGGAAAAACGTGTATTCCCAGCGATTGACATCAATCGTTCCGGTACCCGCCGTGAAGAGCTAATCGTACCAGCAGATGAACTACAAAAAATGTGGATCCTGCGCAAAATTCTCCATCCAATGGATGAATTAGCCGCAATTGAGTTTTTAATTGCTCGTTTAAAAAACACCAAAACCAATGAAGATTTTTTTGAAGCGATGAAAAAATCTGGTTAAAAATCAGGGGTAAAATAATGTGCGGAATAGTTGGTGCAATTTCAGAACGTAATATTACAAATATTTTAGTCGAAGGCCTAAAACGCCTAGAATATCGCGGTTATGACTCCTCAGGAATCGCAGTATTAAACAATAAAAAAATACTAAAAGTAGTTCGTGCTGTTGGTAAAATCGAAGCCCTGGAAAAAAAGCTAAAAACTGTACATCTTGAAGGCCATATCGGTATCGCACATACACGCTGGGCAACTCATGGCGCACCCACTGAATATAACGCTCATCCCCATGTTTCCAACAACTCCATTGCTTTAGTTCACAATGGCATAATTGAAAACCATGAGGAATTGCGCGCAGAACTTGTTAAAAGCGGCTTCAAATTCAAAAGCGATACTGACACTGAAGTTATTACCCATTTAATTTATAAATACTTGCAACAAAAAAATAGTTTTCTTGACGCTGTTCACAAAACCGTTAAAAAATTAAAAGGTGCTTATGCCCTGGCCATTATTAGCTCTTTTGAACCAAACAAAATCATTACCGTACGTCGCGGCAGTCCGGTGGTTATAGGCCTTGGCATTGAAGAAAATTTTGTAGCGTCTGATGCGCTCGCCTTGTTACCCGTAACTAACGTTTTTATTTATTTGCAAGAAGGTGATATTGCTGTTATTGAACGCAGCGGCGTTCATCTTTACAATTCCAAACTACGTCCAGTAAAACGTCCGGCTAAAACTTCTGAAGTTTCGTCAGATAATATTGACCGCGGCAATTACCGTCATTTCATGCAAAAAGAAATATTTGAGCAACCAAAAGCTCTTACAGACACTTTAGAAGAACGCCTGCTCCCGAATGAAATCCCTCTCGAAATTTTCGGCAATAACGCAAAAAAAATATTCGATAAAATTAAAAAGATACAAATTGTAGCCTGCGGCTCCAGCTTTCATGCCGCCTTGGTCGGAAAATACTGGATTGAAAAATACGCAAAGCTTCCATGCAACGCGGAAATTGCCAGCGAATTTCGCTATCGCCAATCAATAGTTGAAGCTGAAACTTTATTTATCACTATTTCACAGTCGGGCGAAACTGCAGATACTCTTGCAGCATTGCACCACGCTAAAAAACTACCATTTGCCGCGACACTAGCTATTTGTAATGTTCCAGAAAGTTCTCTAGTGCGCGACTCTGATTTGGCCTTTATGACCAGAGCCGGAGTTGAAATAGGTGTAGCAACCACAAAAGCTTTTACGGCTCAATTAACTGCTCTATTGATGCTTGCTATTGCACTAGGAAAACGCCTTGGATTAAGCGCTAAAACCACGCAGCAGTTAATTAAACAATTAAAACATATACCAATTGCAGCTGAAAAAGCGCTTAATTTAGATCGAGAAATTATCACTATAGCTAAAACTCTTGAAAATAGCGCAAATGTTTTTTTCCTTGGTCGTGGCATAAGTTATCCAATTGCTATGGAAGGCGCGTTAAAATTAAAAGAAATATCCTATATTCACGCTGAAAGCTTTCCTGCAGGCGAGTTGAAACATGGACCAATCGCCCTGATTGATCAAGGAACTCCTACAATTGTGATTATGCCCAATGACTCTTTGTGCGAAAAACTAAAATCTAACTTACAGGAAGTGAATGCGCGCGGTGGAAAATTAATAATTTTTGCCGATGAAGCCTTACATTTTAAAAACCACCCTGAATGGACTATTTGTAAGATTCCAAAAGTTGCAGCAGAAATTGCTCCAATAATTTATACTATTCCCTTACAATTACTTGCTTATCATGTAGCAGTACTCAAAGGCACAGATGTTGACCGACCGAGAAATCTAGCCAAATCGGTTACGGTGGAATAGAATGTCACCATATGCAACAACAAATTAAAAAACTTATTACTGAATCTATTGCCCGGCTACAACAGAATAACAACCTGGCTTCTGAACTCTCTTTTGTGGTTAATGTCGATCCCACAAAAACCAGTGAGCATGGCGATTTTTCCTCAAACATAGCTATGCTTTTGGCAAAAAACCTGCGCTTAAACCCAATAGATTTGGCACAACTTATAGCAGCGGAAATTCCGATAACTGGCATAATAAAAAATATTGAAGTTGCCAAACCAGGATTTATTAATTTCTATCTTACTGATCACGCTTACCATGAAATCATTAGTGCCATAATAAATGTAAAAGAAAAATTCGGGTCTAGCGACCTCGGCAAGGACAAGATGGTAATGGTGGAGTTTGTTTCAGCCAACCCTACCGGACCATTACATGTCGGTCATGGTCGCGGCGCGGCATTTGGGGCAACAATCGCTAATTTACTAGAAAGCATGGGTTTTAAAGTACATTGTGAATACTATGTTAACGATGCTGGCCGCCAAATGCATGTACTAGCCTTAAGTGTCTGGCTACGTTATCTGGAAATCGATCGCAAATTACCACATTTCCCAGAAAATAGCTACAAAGGTAATTACATAATTGATATCGCACGTAAACTTAAAAAAGAACACGGCGAAGCTCTGCACCGCCCACTCGATTTCTTATACCAAGATTTACCCACCGATGCCGATGATGGCGGAGATAAAGATTTTTATATTGATACCATAATTCAGCGCGCACGATCACTATTGGGTGAAAAAGACTACCAATTAATCCTACAAACAAGCATCAATGAAATTTTAGCTGACATCAAAGCTGATCTTGAAGAGTTTGGTGTAACATTTGATGAATGGTTTCTCGAAAGTCACCTAGTCAAAAATGGCGATGTTCAAAAAGGCATTAAAACACTACAAGATCACGGATATGTTTACACGAAAGATGACGCCGTATGGTTTCGTGCCACCGACTTTGGCGATGAAAAAGACCGGGTTTTAATTCGCTCTAATGGTCAAACCACCTATTTTGCGTCTGATGTTGGTTATCACCTAAACAAATACAAACGTGGTTTTGACAAAATCATTGATATTTTCGGTGCGGATCATCACGGCTATGCGCCGCGCATTAATGCTTTTCTTAAAGCCATGCAACTTGACATTAATAAACTTGAAATTTTACTAGTGCAATTTGCAATTCTTTATCGTGGCAAACAAAAAGCCCAAATGTCAACCAGAAGCGGTGAATTCGTTACGCTACGCCAATTACGTGAAGAAGTCGGCAAAGATGCAGCTCGCTTTTTTTATATAATGCGCAAAAACGATCAGCATTTAGATTTTGATATGGAATTGGCAAAATCACAGTCAACTGACAATCCTGTTTATTACATCCAATATGCACATGCTAGAATTTGCAGCGTTATGCGTCAACTCGAAGACAAGCAATTAACTTACAATGCTGAAAGTGCAAAGACTCAGCTACATAAATTAGACACGGTTCATGAAAAAAATCTTTTGCGTCGTCTTGCACGGTATTCGATCATACTACAGACTGCAGCCCTAAACTACGAACCGCATTTACTTGCACATTATTTAAGAGAACTTGCCTGTGATTTTCATGCTTATTATAATGCTCATCAATTTATCATAGAAGATAAAGAGCTGCGCAATGCGCGCCTATGTTTAATAGATGCAACGAAACAAATATTAGCCAATGGCTTAACTTTACTTGGGGTTTCAGCTCCGGAAGCGATGTGAGAATACTAAAACATGACTCGTGATTATGCCAAACGAAATACATATAGAAAAAATCCTAAAAAAAAATCTTCGTATTTGGGGTTATGGTTGTTCGTTTTGTTTTTGTTTGCAGCATTTACCACTAGCCTAGTTTACCTTGGCAAACATAAACAACAGCCTCACCTAAAAACATCAGCAACACCAAAAACTGTAAGCAAATCAGCGGCACCCACACCGTCAAGTGAAATTACAACCAAAGAAGCAACCGCACCAACATTTGATTTTTATACTTTATTACCGCAAAAAACAAACAACAAAGCCGTAGCGGAATATGAATTGGAAATTGCAACTGTAAAAGACTATGCCGCAGCAGATCACCTAAAAGCCGAATTAGCACTGCTTGGTTTTACAGTCAGCATTACCCCAACCCAGAATAAAAAATATCAAATAACTGTCGGCCCTTATGATAATAAAGACGGCGCCACTACTGACCTAGAAAGATTAAAACAAAATAAAATTTCGAGTAAACTAAAAAAAATACGTTGAAATTTTATTATTTACCACAATTTAACTAAGCGAGGAATATCCATTGGAACAATTTCACGGTACAACAATTTTATCGGTACGGCGTAAAAACAAAGTCGCGATTGGTGGCGACGGCCAAGTATCAATGGGTAATACGATCGTTAAAAGCAACGCCCGTAAAATCCGCCGCATTTATCATGATCAAATAAT
>TBL_comb47_HYPODRAFT_10005373_pt1 | contig 14284 bp, 14 predicted proteins | sample TroBogypolimnion_40_FD_10682 | JGI IMG/M metagenome (IMG submission 10682)
GGGCGACGACCCGCCGCAAAAGGGGATACAGCTTGCTCCGCCTGCGCCCGCGTCCTAACGTGTCCGCGGTGAGCGTGGTGTGAACTTGTAAAATAAATATGAATGGATCGGCCACCAAGAATGTCAGATGAAAAACCACGACGAGGAGAGAAACATGAGAACAAAAAGGGCCATCGCGATACTGTTGGCGGCAATCACCATGAGCATGGGCTGTTCGCGTGGATACAGACAGGAAGCGGGACGCTGGGTTTTTGAACACTGGAACGAAGCCTACGGGACCATCATCACTCCGGTTGCAGGCGCTGACGCGGCCTCCTTCCATGTTTTGAGCGACAAGGATTATGCGGCGGATCGGAACGCTGTCTATCTTGAGGGCGGAAAAATTGACCATGCAGATCCGGCCACTTTCCAACTCATGCGTGAGGGTTACGCGCGCGACGCGAAGCGTGTGTTCTTCGTTGGGAAGGAGATTTCCGGTGCTGATTCCGCAACCTTCAAGCTGCTCGCGAGGTCCTCTTGGAGCTGCGACAAGACCGATGTCTACATCGGAAGACAACCCCTGCACGTTCGAGATATCTCGAGCTTCACCCTGCTCCGGGGGGAGTGGGCCAAGGATGCGCTGGCGTACTATGTTGCCCCGCTCCTCGGGAACAGTGGCATCGTAGCTTGCGACTACGCGTCGTTCGTTGTCCTTAGCGATGACTATGCCAGAGATAAGAACCGTGGCTACTGGATAGGCATTCCCATCAAGGGCTCGGATGGACCGACTTTTCAGGCGACCAGCAGGAACCGGGCAAAGGACAAGAATGGTTGCTATTTCACCTGGGAAAAGCTGCCGCAAAAATAAGTTCATGGCGGGACCGCTTTGATTTCCGAAGTATCGTTTCCAATGCTTGGAAAAACCGACGGGTTCGGTTTCCAATGCTTGGAAAACAGTCGGCGCGCGCGGTGCGGCGGAGAGAACGGCAGGGCCTTTGCCCTTGTGGCGCGCGAGCGTGTGATGATAATTTCGCGACGCGCGTTGGTGAACTCGACGACAACAAGAACCTGAAGTGCTGTGTAGCGCGAAGGGAGGAAAACACGATGGGAAATGATAATGCTGTGGCGAATCCGGGCGCCAAGCATCCGACGCAGACGCGGAATATTTTTTTCCTCATCGCGCTCCCTGTGGCGGTGCTGCTGGCGCTGGTTGGTTGTCTGGCGTGGCAGGGTTTTCTGTTTCCGATCCATTATGTGAAATACGATCAGGATGGGTACAAAAGTGAGGAAGGCTACCGGCACCGCATCTACGATGTGTTTGGGGGCCGGTTCGAGTGGATGACGACGGGTAAGTGTACGTACTACGACCATCACGGCAAGTGGTCGGAAGGGCGTTACTATAATGGCATGCACGTCGGCACCTGGACGTTGTGGAATTCAGATGGAACGACAAACACGCTTGAAGAAAACGACGAGCGCGGCTCACCCATGCGGACCATCAAATTCACCAACGGTGTCCCAGCGGAGATTTTATATCCAGACCTAAGCGGCGCTGGCAATAATTCAGGCACGCATTGGGATGACGATCGGGAACGGCGCGACGAAATCGAAGCTGACTATCAGCGCAAACTTAAAGCGGGCCTCACGCGCGATCAGGCGCGCGAAGCGGTGATCAAGGAATACGACCTGCTAAAAAATGAGCACTAAAACTGCACGGCGGCAACTCCAGTTCATCCTGCCGGCCCGCTCGAATTTTATGCAGGGTGCGCTCGCTGCGCGCGCTGCACGATAGTCTTGCCTGAACTGCGCGGCGGAAGTTCAGCGCGATTGACGCGGTGTCGGACGCTGTGCTATCGGGAAAACATCTTGTGCGGTGAACAGGGCGAAGGCAGTGTCCGCCGCCCGCGGAAAAAGTTCTGACAACCCAGCGAATGGAAACCATGAAAATCAGAAGCGCGCTCGTGATCGGTCTGAGTCTTGTGTTGGTCGCAACTAGCCAGGGTGCTGATGCGCCGAAGGCCGCCAAAGCGAAGTCCGGTGTGCATTGGCAGAAAGTGTTGCCGAAGACGCCGGAAGGGTTCACGTGCACCACCAATCTGGTGGTCGCCTATCCCGAGCACAACGTGGAGTTGGTGATTTATTCGCCGGACAAGCCGGGCACCTATCCGTGCGTGCTCGATATTCACGGCGGTGGTTGGAGCGCCCGTCAGGTGGAAAGTGACCGGCCGATGATGGAGCGCCTGGCCACGCACGGGTTTGTCACCGCGTTGGTGAGCTATCGCCTGGCGCAGGAAGCGAAATACCCCGCGGCCTTGCACGATTGCAAATCCGCCATCCGCTGGCTGCGCGCCAACGCCAAGAAATTCAAGCTCGATCCGGAGCGCATCGGCTGCATGGGCGGATCAGCCGGCGGCCACTTGTCCGGCCTGACGGCGATGACCAGCGGCTTGAAGGAATTCGACGGCAACGGCCCTTGTCTTGAACAGTCGAGCGCTGTGAAAGCCTGCATCGTCATGGCCGCGACGCAGGATCTGCTGGCCGCCAACAAAGGCAAAGCGAGCACGAACACGGTAATGTTTTTCGGCGCCAAGTGTGACGACAATCCCGACCTCTACCGCCAGGCTTCGCCGATCGCCCACGTTCGTCCGGGCGTGCCGCCCACCATTTTCATCGAAGGGGAAAAGGACAGCTTGAAAATCGGCCGCGCAGAAATGCAGGAGAAGTTGCGCGCCTTGGGCATCGAGACCAAGGTGCACACCCTCAAAGATGCGCCCCATCCTTTTTGGATGAGCCAGCCGTGGTGCGATCAGACGGTGGAGATCGCGGCCGAATTTTTCGGACGCACCTTGGGCAAGGCCAACTAAAGGCCGGGCGCGTGGCCCTGCTTGGAGCCGCTGCCGTTCGGGCAGATCAGCACGTCAACCTGCGCGAGACCGTTGCTGCGGAAAACGGAACGTCAGGCGTGCAACGCTGCTGACGCAGCACTCCGTTCCTGTCTTCCTAATTTCCTCATTCGCCCTCCGAAAATCTGTGGATGGTTTTCTGCCGGGGTTCGCGGGGCTGGAAAGCCCCGTCCACAAAAGCAGGAGACCAATTTCTGTGTAGCGATTTCCCCTGGTTGTTCTTTTTTTTCCAAGGATTGGAAAACGTTCCGCGAGATTTTCCAATGCTTGGAAAAAACACCGGTTCGCATTTCCAACCCTTGGAAAACAGCAAAGGCAGCCGCACAATAGCCGGCGGTGCGGCGCGTTGTGCGGGATAACCGGAGAGATGATTATGCAACGACGGGAATTTTTGCGGCGGGCGGGCGTGGGCGCGGCTTGTCTCGGCGTAGCCCTTGGGCGAAGCCGGACAGCGCTCGCGGCCGAGGGCAAGGCGAAGCGCGGGAAAAAAGCGCAGCAGGCCGCCCAGAGCGTGGATATCGCCGCGCCGAAAATCAGCAGCGCCGATCATCCGAATATTCTGTGGCTCGTCAGCGAGGATAACGACTGCTTCCTCGGCTGCTACGGCGACAAGCTCGCGCGGACGCCGACGCTCGACAAGCTCGCCAGCGAGGGCGTGCTCTATGAAAAATGTTTCGCGCAGCCGGTGTGCGCGCCGTCGCGGTTCACCTTGATCAGCGGCATGTACGCGGTGGGCCACGGGCCCGCGCAACACATGCGCGCGCAGGGGAAAATTCCGTCGTGGCTCAAGGGCTTCCCGACCTATCTGCGGATGGCGGGCTACTACACCAGCAACAACGCGAAGACCGATTACAACTCGCCGATCAGCATCCCGGAGGCGTGGAACGAGTGCGGCAAGCAGGGCCACTGGCGCAAGCGCCCGGAGCCGCAGCAGCCGTTCTTCAGCGTGTTCAACCACGAGGTGACGCACGAGAGCTGCCTGTTCCCGGAAAAAGAATTGGCGCTCGATTTTCCGTCCACCGAGCCGGCGCAGGTCCGCATCCCGCCCTATCAGCCGGACACGCCGGAGATGCGCGCCGACTGGGTGCGCTACTACAACCATATGAAGGTGCTCGACGAGCAGATCGCCGCGAAGCTTGCCGCGCTGGAGGCCGACGGGCTCGCGGAGAACACGATCGTTTTCTATTACGCCGACAACGGCGGCGTGCTCGCGCGCAGCAAGCGCTGCCTGCAGGAGAGCGGCGTGCACGTCCCGCTGATCATCCGCTTCCCGAAGAAGTGGCAGCACCTCGCGCCCGCCGCGCCCGGCTCGCGCATCAAGGAGCCGGTCAGCTTCGTGGATTTCGCGCCGACGGTGCTCTCGCTCGCGGGCGTGAAGATTCCCGGCTACATGCAGGGCCGCGCGTTCGCCGGCGGCGCGAAGGCCGCGCCGAACGAAAATATTTTCATCACGCGCGACCGCATGGACGAGCGCTACGACATGATGCGCATGGTCAGCGACGGCCAGTTCATTTATATCCGCAACTTCCGGCCCGACGTACCCTATGTGCAGCCGCTGGAATACATGTTCCGCGCGCGCGGCTACCAGTCGTGGGCGCGCCTCGCGCGCGAGGGCAAGCTCACGCCCGCGACGGCGATGTTCTGGGGCACGAAGCCGAGCGAAGAGCTCTACGAAATGGCGAGCGATCCCGACAGCGTGAAGAATCTCGTCGCAGATCCCGCGCACAAGGCGACGCTCGACAAGCTGCGCGCGGCGTTGCGGCAGCGGATGACTGATCTCAAGGATAACGGACTCTTGCCGGAAGGCTCCGCGCTGGAAGGCTACGACGCCTCGCACGCCGCGGGCGCGTGGCCGGTCGAGCGCGTCGTGGAACTCGCGTGCCGCGCGAGCGACCGCGACGCCGCGAATGTGCCGGCCTTCATCGCCGCGCTCGACGAAGCCAGCGAGCCCATGCGCTGGTGGGCCGCGCAAGGTTGCACGATACTTCGCGAGAAAGCCGCGTCCGCCGAAGCCGCGCTACGCAAACATCTCGATGATCCCTCCGGCGCGGTCGCGGTGGCCGCCGCCGAAGCGCTCGCGAGGCTCGGCAAAGTTGCCGAGGCGCTGCCCGTGCTGGAGAAGTGGCTGGCGAACGGCGAGAACCAAGGCACCGCGCAAATCGCGGCGAACGTGCTCGACCGCCTCGGCGAGCAGGCGCGCCCCGCGTTGCCGGCGATGAAGCGCGTCCTCGCTGCGGAGAAGGGCGGCCAAGGCGCGCAGAATTATCCGCAGCGCATCCTCGAACACACCATCGCCGTGCTCGAAGGCAAGAAGCAGGCGCTGATTTATCCTGACTTCGGACATCCATGAACTCACCGTGCACGACGGGAAAAGTTCTTGTGGGCGGGAGCTCCTGCTCCCGCGTGGTGGGTGCAGGGAGTTCCCAATATTCATGTAGCGTGCGGGTCGCATCAGTAAAGCAACCTTTGGTTGCGTCCTTCGGAGAAGCGACCTCCGGTCACTTATCCGAATGCGGCCGGAGGCCGCATCTACGAAACAACGCAAGCTGCGTCAACAATCACGACGAAGCTCGAGCCTGCCGCCGAAATAGTAGTGACAAGTCCGCAGTTTCTTCCGCCCTCCAAAAATTTTCGCGTGCTGTTTTGTTTCCGGTTTCCTTCGTGTTTCTCGCGCTCGCCTCCCTCGCCGTCGAGCCGCAGCCGGTGCCGCGGATGCAGGCGGTGCCTCAACCGTATGAGCAGGTTTCGTTTCAGCGCGATGGCGTCGAGATCGCGCGCTATCACTTTGGCCCGGCGCTGTTGCGGCCGTTCGTCTTCCCGATCATCGGCCCCGCGGGCCGCAGCCTCACACGCCTGGGGCATCCGCACGACCCGGTGACGCATAGCCACCACAACTCGTTCTGGCTCTCGCATCAAAACGTCAACGGCGTCAACTTCTGGGAAGATCGCGGCGAGGGCCGCATCGTCCATCAGCGCATCGAGGCCTTCGAGGCTGGCGCGACGAACTCCGCGCTACAGGTGCTCAACGCCTGGCGCAACAAGGACGGCCAGACGCTGCTCAACGAGCGCCGCCGCCTCACCGTGCAGGCGCTGTCCGGCGACGAGTGGCTGCTGATCCTCGATGTGCAACTGGCGGCGGCGACCAACGCGGTGACGCTCGGCCAGACGCCGTTCGGTCTCGTGGGCGTACGCGTGGCGCAGAGCATCGGCGTGAAAGATGGCGGTGGCACGATCCGGAATTCCGAAGGCGGCGTGAACGAGGCCGGCGTCTTCCGCAAACCCGCGCGCTGGGTGGATTATTCCGGGCCGATCACCGCGAGTGCGAGCGAGGGCCTCACGCTGCTCGATCATCCGTCGAACCCGAATCATCCCACGGTGTTCCACGTGCGCGACGATGGCTGGATGGGTGCGTCGCTGACCATCGCCGGCGCGCGCATCATTCCGCCTGGCCAGCCGCTCCAACTGCGCTACGGCCTCTATGTTCACGCCGGTCTCCCCGCGCCGGAAAAAATCCAGCAGCAGTGGGCCGCCTTTAGCCGCACCCCGCCATTCGACTTCAAGGCGAAGACGAGATAAATCGGATGGTGCGTTGGAGTCAAAAGTTTGGTGGCCTTGCTGCGTGAATGGAAAGAAAAAGTTCATCCACCGATTACACGGTTCAGTAAAAGCGGAAAGGCAACGACGGGATTCTCATGCGGAGCGTGAGGACTACGTTGATCGGTAGAGAAGTTGGCGGCTGCGCTTCTCGTAGACACGACCTCCGGACGCTTTTCTGAATACGGTCGAAGGCCGCATTCACGAAACGTCGAACATCGTGATACTGCATCTCGTGGCGCAAGGTTTGGAAAAGTCTGGCCGTCGCTTGCGCGGCGATGCGTATGCACGCGATTTGTGGGGGCGTGGGTCCGAGGTGGCGACAAAGCGCCCCGTGCACGGTGAGAAAAAGATTGTCGGGTTTTTAATTTTAACGTAGAAAAGCCCCGCTCTTGCGTATTTCAGCGGGAAAAGATTTATGGAACACAAAAAGACCAGTGGGCGGCCGCCGAAGTTTGAGGAAGCGCGCCGGCCTGTCACTGTGACGCTGCCGGAACGCACCCTTCAGCAGTTGGCGGCCTTGCACGACGACCGCGCGCGCGCCATCGTGAAGGCGACGACGCTCGCGATCGGCTTCAGCGCGGAAGAGCGGCCGCTGGTGGATGTGGTCGAGGTGCGGCCCCATGAAGCGCTCATCATCGTCGGGCCGAGCCGGAGCTTGCAGGAAATTCCCTGGCTACGTCTCGTGGAGGTGGCGCCGGCGCGGCATCTGTTGGTGATCCCGACCGGTACGGCCATCGAGCAACTGGAAGTGGCGATCGGCGATCAGTTGGAACGGCTCGCGGCGGACGAAAAATATGAGCGCGAACTGTTGAGCGAGCTGCATCGTTTGCTGCGCCAGCGCCGCCGGCAGCAGGATGTTTCCAAGGCGGAAATCCTGCTGGTACGGATCGGAAAAAAATCATGACAGCTTGGTTGGATGCAGCGCTGGCCTTCCTCTTCGGTCCGCCTTCCGCGAGTCGTTTCAAACGTTTGCAGGTGACCTTCCTCGCGCTCGTGTTTCTCCTCGGCGGCGGCTTCTGGTGGACCTTCTTCAAGTGCCAGGAACCGGAACCTTTTTTCCACGCGATTGATTGGGGCGTCGAGCAGCAGTACTACCACATCATTCAACAGGCGTGGCAGACGCATCAGGCGCCCATGCATCTCTCCGATCCGGTGCAGCCGCTGCGGCCGACGCAACGGTTCATGGCGGTGCCGGAGTCGCTCTACTGGCTTGCACCGCAGGCGCCGCTGCTCACCTTTCTGACGTTGAAACAATTTGTCATCGCCAACGTCCTGCTGCATTTTGCCATCGGCTTCTGGGGCTGTCTGATGTTGCGACGACGGCTCGATCTTTCGCCGCTGGCCTTCCTGATGCTGGTGCTGCTGTTCAATCTCAACGGCCACATCATTGCGCACGTCGCCGCCGGTCACAAATGGAACGGCTACTTCTATCTCGCGCTGTTCGCCGCGTTCGTCCTCGACGCGGTCGAGCGCCGCGCGCCGGTGTTCGAGACCGCCGTCAAGCTCGCTGTGGTCAATCTCTTCATCCTCCTCCAAGGCACGTTGCACCTCTATGCGCTGTGCATGATTTTCCTCGGCCTGCTGTTCCTGTGCAGCGGTCGCGCGCGGTGGGTGGCTTTTTTCGCGGCCTTCTTCACCGGTATGCTTTCCATCTTCCGCCTCGCGCCCGCCGCGATGACGCTCGGCAAACTTTCGGCAACGGATTTCGAGAACGGTTATGGCTCGCTCCCCGGGCTCCTCGCGCGGCTGGATTCGTCGGCCATGCTCAAGAGCGCCGCGTTTCCGTGGGAATACGATCTCTACGTCGGCCTGATCGGCGTCGCGTTCATCCTGATCTTCGGCATCTGGCTCGCCTTCAGCGCGCGACCGGAACTCGCGGCCACCCGCTTCCGCGGACTGCACCTGCCCCTGCTGATCCTGCTGGTGCTCTCCTTGGGCGATTTCTATCAGCAGCTCATCGAGCATCTGCCGGCCGCCGTGCCGAACACCGAGCGCGTGCCTTCGCGCTTCATGATCGTGCCGCTCGTGTTTCTCATCGTCATCGCCTGCGCGCGCTTCCAGCGCCTGCACCAGCGCTTCACGCAAATCCGCTGGCTCGGGCTCGGTATGCTGGCCGCCGTCGCCGCGCTGCTGGTGCAGCTCCGCCAACACTGGGCGCTTTGGCGCATGAGCTCCATCGAACGGAACTACGAGACCCTCGCGCCGCACCGTCTGGCCATGCCCAACATCATCAAGCTGGATGATCCCGCCTATCTGCACGCCGTCCATCTCACGCTCGCATTCTCGGCGCTGGTGTTGGTGGCGCTCGTCGGCGCGGTGCTCTGGCGTCGCTGGCGGCGCGGAGCGGCCGCGCCCGTCGCGCAGGAATTTTTTGCCGCGCCGCTGCCGGCAGCGGTCACGCTCGGCGATCGGAAACGCACCGTCCGCTGGGCGCTCGCGGTGGGCGGACTCCTCGTGCTCGTCGCGGTCGGCGGCGAAACGTATCGCTGGGCGACGCCCGAAGGTTTGTGGGTCACCTACTACAAGGACAAGCACCTGAACCTGCCCGCATGGCGCGGCGTCGAGCGCGATCTCGTCCGCGACTTCCAGGAAGACCCGCCCGTGCCGTGGATCATTCCCGGCGGTTTTTCCTCGCGCTGGACCGGCTACCTCGTGGTGCCGCGCGACGACGAATATATTTTCTATGCGCAAAGTTCCGACGGCGTGCGCCTCTATCTCGACGGCCAGCGCGTGCTCGACAAGTGGCGCGAGCAAGCCTTTCTTAGCAGCGGCTCCGCCACCAACCTGCACCTCACCGCCGGGCTGCATCCGTTGATGATGGAACATTACTCGCGCGACTCCACCGGCGCCGTGCGCGTGCGCTGGTGCGGCGGCGGCATCCCGGAAAACACCCTGCTCGCCGCGCCCTACCTGCGCAAGCGGCCCTGAAAAAAATCCGCGCGCGCACGGATTTTTGCGGAAAGCAGCGCGCGCGGAACCCGCTCACGCGACACGGTTCCAAGCATTGGAAACGGAAACGACGAGTTTTTCCAAGCATTGGAAAAGTTAGCGAGGAAGTTTTCCAAGGCTTGGAAAAGTTTTTTTTACGAGCGAAAATCCAACCGCCGAGACGATCAGCGCTGCTCGATGTTCGCGAGAATCGGCAGGAGCGCGTCGGCCCAGATCTGATAGCCCTGTGGGGTCAGGTGACAGAGATCCTTGGCGATGCTGCGCGGGAGTTCACCGTCGGGCAGCAACATGTGCGGCGTGAGGTCCACGAGGATGGCGTGCTGTTCCTCGGCCACGTAGGGCAGCAGGTGGTTGGTCTCGGCGATGAGTTGCCGGCGCGGATGATCGGCCTTGGCTTCGCGCGGGAAAATCGCCATCAAAATAATTTTCGCGTGCGGCACCTTGGCGTGGACGCGCTCGCAGACGGCGTTGATGCCGGCCGCGATTTCTTCCGCCGTGTTCCGGCGCGCGTGGCCGTCGCTGGTGTTGTTGGTGCCGATGTGGATGACGACGGCCTGCGGGTGGAGGCCATCGAGTTCGCCGTGGTCAATCCGCCATAAAACATTTTGCGTGCGGTCCCAGCCGAAGCCGAGGTTCAGGGTGCGATATTTTCCGAGCGTGGTTTTGAGCACGTTCTCGCCGGGATTAGGATGCGGCTTGGAGGGCGGCGTGCCGCCCCACTGGTGCGTGATCGAATCGCCGATGAACACGACATCGGGATTCACCGCTTGCTTGACGCGCAAAATTTCTTCGTGGCGACCGAACCAGTCGTAATGATCCTGCTCCAGTTTCGCCACCGGCACGACGGCGGGGTTGTTCGCGAGCGCCGTTTTCCGCGGCGGTTCGACGCGGGGTAGGGTGGAGCAACCGGCGAGCAGCAACAGCAACAGGCAGGCGAGCGCGCCTGTCCGGATCGTCACGACCTTGCTTGCCTTCACGTTCGCCATCTGTCCACTCCAAGCAGCGCTGCGCCGTGTCTTGTTCATGGTTCGCTCCGATTCGTCAGCGCGTTGCTATAGCACGCACGGTTGCGGTTTCCAATGTTTGAAAACAACCCGCGCGCGCTCCCACGCGCGTGACGCGGGTGACGCGGGAGCGTGCGGGGCGGGCTGGTCGGTGTGAATATCTTGTGCGTGCACAACTCATCGAACAACTCCAGTACAAGTCCTTTAGGTAGCGCATGGCCGCCGATGAGGGGAACCACGCAGGCGACTTTCTCGAAACTGGCAATATTATTGCTATAGTGGCACACGTCGGAGGGGAAGCCTCCGGCCTCGGATAAGGATTTAATGAGCGATTTTTTCAAACGCGGTGAGGGAGCGCGGCGGCGCGTACCCAATGAATTGCTGGGTTTGGATCTGGGCACCTCCGGCGTGAAGGTGGTGCGTCTGCGGCGCAACAGCGGCAGCTACACGCTGGTGGGTGCGGATATTTTGCCGGCGCTCGATGCCGCCGCGCCGCTCTTGGATCTGCCGCCGAAGCTGGTGACGAATTATGCGGCGGTGACGTGCGCGGGATCGCAGGACAGCGTGCGGCTCGTGAGCCTCGCCGGCGTCGGCGAGGCCGATGCGGCCCTCGGCACGCGGCTGCAGGAAGCGGTCAAGATCGAGCCGACGCAGCGCATGGCGTTCCGTCCGCTGCGCACGGTGCCGGGCAAGCGCGAGACGCAGGTGCTGACCGTGGCGATGCCGGAGGCGGCGGTGACCAACGTGCTCGCGCTGCTCGCCCACGGCGCGCCGGCGGCGCTCACGCTCGAGCACGCGGGGCTCGCGGCGCTCTCGGCGTTTTATCGCGGGCCGGGCCGCGAACTGGGCGACGAGGCGGTCTGCGTGATCGAGGCCGGCGCGCGCACGACCTTCGCGGCGTTTCTCAACAAGGGCGTGCCGGTGCTCGTGCGCACGCTGGAGCTCGGCGGCGAGCAACTCGTCGCGGCGTTGCAGTCGCAATGGGGACTCGACCGCGAGACGGCGCTCGGCACGCTGGGGCAGGACGCCACGATTGATATTTCGCAGCCGCTGCACGACCTCGCCGCACCGTTCCTACGGCAGTTGAGCATCTCGCGCGATTTCGTCGAGCGGCAGGAAAATTGCCGTGTCGCGCGCCTCTTTCTTTCCGGCGGTCTCGGCCAGGTGCGCCAGTTCGCGCAGGAAATCCAGACGACGCTGGGCGTGCCGGCCATCGCGTGGGATCCCTTTGCCGCGCTCACCGCGACCGCGCTGCCCGCCGCGTTGCACAACCAGCGCGGGCGTTTCGCCGCCGCCATCGGCGCGGTGCTCTCCGCTTTCGAGGAACCATGAATGTCCACGTCAATCTTTTGCACGACGACGAACGGCGCTATCAGGGGCTGGTCGGGCGGAAGTTCATCGTGATCGCCGCGACGAGCGCCGTGGTTGGGCTGCTCGCCATCGTGGGCACTTTGCTGGGTTATAACCTCATCAGTGCGCAGCAGGAGTTGCAGCAGCTGCGCGCGTCGTGGAAGCAGACAGAACCGCAGTACAAACGTTTCTTGGCGCAGCAAAAAGTTCGCGACCTCGCCGCGGGCGTACTCGGCGAACTACGCGGCGCTACGCACGGCCGGTTGCCGATGCACGACTTTCTGCTCGAGGTGCAGCGCGTCGTGGCGCCGTTCCCGGTACAGCTCGACCGCATCACGATCACCAGCGAAGCCTCGCTCGTGCAACCGCCGCCGCCCAAGGTGGCGGTGAAGCTCGATGAGCCCAAGCCGGAAGGTCCCGTCGCTCCGCCGGCGGCCATCACGAACGCGCCGCCGCCGCCCCCGCCGCCGCCCGCGATTCCCGCGCGCCGCTGGCGCGTCACGCTCACCGGCCGCGTCTTCGGCGAGCAGGGCCATTCCGCCGTGGTCGCGCTGGCCACACAGCTCCAGCGGTCGCCGCCGCTCGCGGAGATCTGGGAATCCGTGCGCCTGCAAAACCTCGCGCGCGCGCCGGGCGAAGCCCACCGCGGCGAACAGCTCTTCACCATCGAAGGCCTGACTAAACTACGGAAATGCGAATGAGACTCAACTGGTCCAGTTTGACGAAGGAGCAAAAGCAGTATGCCTTCCTGCTCGTGGTGGGGCTGGTGATTCTCGGCTCGCTCCTCTACGCATTCGCGATCATCCCGTTGCAGGAAGGCGCGGAGCGGCGGCAGGCGGAAAACGACGCGCTGCGCGAAAAACTCATCAAGGCCGATCTCGCGCTCAAGCACGAGGTGCGCGCGAAGATGGAAGGCGAGCAGAAACGCGCGCAGCTCGACGAGCTGACCAACAGCGCCGTCGCGCCGTTCGGCAACGCCTTCGCGTGGGTCACCGAACAGCTCTATGTGGTCGCGAAGGAAGCCGGCGTCGAGATGGAAGGACTCAACGGCAACAGCCAGCCGCTCGGCAGCAGCGGGCCGGTCGCCATCGGCAACCGCTCCTTCGTCGCTTTCTCGGCGCAGTTGACCGTGCCCAGCAGTTACGCCGACATGCTCCATTTCCTGCGCGTGCTCGAGGAAAAAAATCCGACGGTCACCGTGACCAGCCTGACCATTGACCGGAACGAGGCGACGCCGGGCCGGCAGCGCGTGAGCCTCGCGCTCGACTGGCCCACGTGGGCCAAGGATCCCGCGGCGTCGCCGCCACCCAAGCCGGGGAAACCATGAACACGTTACTTAAAATATTTTTGGCCTGTGCCTGCTGCACGCTGCCCGGTGCGCGCGCCGCCGGGAGCAACGCCGCGCCCGCCGTCGCGGAGCAGCCGCTGCGCGATCCGTTCACGCTGCCATTCGTGCCGCCGCCCACGACGCCGGTCGTCGCGACGAACGCGGCGGTCGTGGCGCAAGCGCCCGCCGCGCCGGTGGCGGCGCCGGTCGCGCCCGCTCCCGCACGCGATGTTGCCGCGGAGTTGCGGAAGGCGCTGCACGTCCAGGGCTTCGTGCAGCAGGGCGGACGCAACCTCGCGATGATCAACGGCCGGCTTGTGAGCACCGGCGACGTGATCCAGGTGCGCTTGGAAAAAGTGACACAGCGTTTCCGCGTGACGAGCGTGACAGCAACGACGGTGAACTTCGAGCCGCTGCCATGAAAACTTTTTCAACCAGGAGTCGAGCGATGAAAACGAAGCATATGTTGATGGCCGCCGGGTTGCTGGGCATCGCGGCGCTGTGCGTGGTGCCGGGTTGCGAAGGCAACAGCAGTCCCGACACAGGCGGCGTGGATTCCTATTTCGCCAACAATCCTTTCGTCTCCGATCCGCGCCTGCCCAACGCGCCGCAGGACGTGGTCATCTCGCCGGTGAACGCGGCGGTTTCGTTCGTCGGACAGTTGGTCACGTTCAAGGTGACGGGCGGTTCGCCGGCCTATCACTGGGGCGTGGCGAACGGCAACGGCACAGTCGTCGGGCGCTCGGAGGACACGTCACAAGGCATCTACACGGCCACCACGCTCGCGGGCAACTCGGTGATCGTCTACGACGCCTATGGCCACTCGGCCATCGCCACCGTCGGCGTCGGCACCGGCAGCGCGCTCGCGATCGCGCCGAACACCGCGACGCTCACCAACAACACGCAGGTGCTTTCGTTCACGGTCAGCGGCGGTTCGCCGCCCTATACGTGGACGGTGCTCAACGGCCACGGCAGCCTGAACGCCACTACCGGCGCCAGCGTGCTCTATACGCGCATCTCCGCTGGCGACAACGGCCTGACCGCCAACGATAGCGCTGGCGCCAACGTCAGCGTCGTAATCCAGCAGCCTTGAACGAGGAACGCACATGAAAACGAAAATCCAAACTATCCTGGCCGCCAGCCTCGTCGTGGCCACCGCCGCGCTGGCGCAGTTG
>TBL_comb47_HYPODRAFT_10005374_pt1 | contig 14281 bp, 10 predicted proteins | sample TroBogypolimnion_40_FD_10682 | JGI IMG/M metagenome (IMG submission 10682)
CTGACTTCATTCGGCGGGCCGGTCGCCCATCTCGGCTATTTTCGCGACGAGTTCGTGGCCCGCCGCAAGTGTCTGAGCGAACATGACTATGCCGATCTGGTGGCCCTGTGTCAGTTCCTCCCCGGCCCCGCCAGCAGTCAGGTAGGCATGGGAATCGGCATATCTCAAGCCGGTGTCCGAGGTGCGTTGGCTGCCTGGACCGGATTTACCCTCCCTTCTGCATTGCTCCTCATCCTGTTCGCCTACGGTGTTTCGTCCCTACCAAGTGCCGTTGCCGGAGCCGGCTGGCTTCACGGTCTGAAAGTGGTGGCGGTTGCCGTTGTGGCCCAAGCCATCTGGGGGATGGCAAAGTCGTTATGCCCCGACCGGGAGCGCGGCACGGCGGCCATTCTCGCCGCGGTGCTGCTGCTGGCCTGGCCTACCGCCTGGGGACAGGTCGTGGTCATCCTTTTGGGCGGACTGTTCGGGCTGCTGTTCCTCAAAGCCGATCCCATGCCTGATCATACCACCTTGCACATCCCCATCAGCCGGCGTTTCGGGATAGGTAATATCGTGCTGTTTGTAGCCTTGCTGTTCGGCATACCGATTGCTGCCAGTCTGATTCCGAACCATTCCCTTGACCTCCTGGACCGCTTTTACCGGGTCGGATCGCTGGTCTTCGGAGGTGGACATGTCGTTCTCCCCCTGCTACAGTCCGCCTCTGTCGCGCCCGGCTGGGTCAGCAAGGATCTGTTTCTGGCCGGATACGGCGCAGCACAGGCAGTTCCAGGCCCTCTCTTTACCTTTGCTGCATATCTCGGCGCGGTGATGCAACCCGTGCCGCACGGCTGGCTTGGCGGCATGATCTGCCTTGGGGCAATTTTCCTGCCGTCATTTCTCCTTCTCCTGGGCATTCTCCCGTTCTGGGAGCAGTTGCGGCGCGTCAAATCGGTTCGGACCGCTCTGATGGGTGTCAATGCGGCAGTGGTCGGACTTTTGGTGGCCGTATTCTACAACACGGTCTGGCTCAGCGGCATTCTCTCCGTCAAGGATTTCATCCTCGGCATCGTCGCTTTCGGTCTGCTCACCCTCTGGAAAATCCCGCCCTGGCTGGTAGTCGTGCTTACTGCCATTGGCAACGCAGTCCTGGAGGCGGTTTAACCTTCCGGTTTTGCATCAGAAGAACTACCTGGTGTGGTCGCTCCGGCATTGGGTTTCCTGGCAACAAAGCGCGGTTACGCTGGTTGGCGTCGACGTTAACACGGCAAGATAAATGATGTGGCTACGGGAACGGCCATTGAGGCCACGGGGGATGGTTATAGGGGCCGCAACTCCAGCGCCACCTTCAGGGTAGCGGCAATATTGCGCGAAGCGGCACGGACATTTGCTGCAGCATGGACCATGGCTTCTTCCATGGTGCAAACCTGGCTGAGCACACTGAATGCCGCATCGATGCCATGTTCATGGACCACTCCCACGTCCGTTGACAGGCAACCGGCAATTCCGATCACAGGCTTGCCGTGGCGTTTAGCCATCCGCGCCACCCCAATGGGCGTTTTCCCGTGCACGGTCTGGCTGTCGATGCGCCCTTCGCCGGTAAGCACCAGATCGGCGTCCCTAATGCTGGCCTCGAGCCCGACTGCCTCCATAACGATCTCTACGCCCGGCCGCAGCTTCGCACCTAAATATGCCAACAGCGCGGCCCCCATGCCCCCCGCTGCCCCAGCGCCCGCCACCGAGTCAACCTGCACACCCAGGTCCCTGTTGATCAACTCCGCATAGCGGGCGAGGTTCTTATCCAGTTGAGTCACCATATCGGGGGTTGCACCTTTCTGCGGGCCGAAGACTGCACTGGCGCCCGTGGGCCCGGTCAACGGGTTATCGACATCGCAGGCCGCCTCGACCCTGCACCCCTTCAAACGCAGGTCCAGGCCGCTAACATCTATGTGGTCCAGGGCTGCAAGACTGCCTCCCCCAAAACCGATCTCCCCCCCTGCCCCATCCTCAAGTTTTACCCCCAGGGCTTGGAGCATGCCGGCTCCGCCGTCGTTGGTCGCGCTACCTCCGATACCGATTATCAGGTGACGTGCTCCGGCATCCAGCGCCGCCTTGATCAGCTCTCCGGTACCAAAGCTCGTGGTACCCAGCGGATTGCGCAAATCAGGGGGGACCAGGGCAAGTCCGCTGGCGGCCGCCATTTCGAGGATTGCGATGTTCCCGTCCCCGGTCAGACCGTAAAAGGCCTGAATCGGAACCCCCAAGGGGCCCGTTACCTCTAGGAATACCAGTTTGCCCCCAGTGGCCGCCACCATGGCCGCGACGGTGCCTTCACCGCCGTCGGCCATGGGGATCTTTTGGTAATCCGCATCAGGGAAAATCGCACGGAAGCCGGCTTCGATCTCTGTCGCCACTTCCAGAGCCGTCAGGCTTTCCTTAAAGGAATCGGGGGCAATGACGATTTTCATGGGTCGGCACCTTTGGTTTTAACGGTTAACTTCCACCTTGGCCATTTTTTCGTAATACTGCACCAGGCTGCAATGATCGGCATCACCAAGCCCATCGGCCTTGAGTGCCTGCATCATTTCCATGACGGCCGCGGTTAGGGGAAGCGGCACCCCAAGTTCATGCGAGGTGTCCAGCACGTTGGCCAGGTCCTTGATATGCAAGTTGATGCGAAATCCGGGATTGAACTTACGGTCCATGACGAGTGGTGCCTTCGCGTTAAGCACGGTGCTCCCGGCCAGCCCGCCACGGATTGCCTCAAAGACCAGTTCCGGTTCGACTCCGGCCTTGGCTGCCAGGACAAGCGCTTCCGACATCGCGGCGATGTTCAGTGCCACGATGATCTGGTTCGCGAGCTTGGTAATGTTGCCGGCACCTATGGCGCCAGTGAGCACGACTGAACCGGCAACGGCCTTCATCACATCGAAGCATCTGTCGAAGACGGCCTTATCGCCGCCCACCATGACCGAGAGTGTACCATCGATCGCCTTGGGTTCTCCACCGCTAACAGGAGCGTCCAGCATATCGACCCCCTTTTCGGCAAGCTTCTGCGCGACCTCGCGGCTTACCAGCGGAGCGATGGAGCTCATGTCGACCACCACCGAGCCCTTACGGGCGCCTTCGATGATCCCGCCCTCCCCCAGGACCACCTCTTTAACCTGGGGGGAATTGGGCAGCATGGTGATAATGATGTCCGCCTGTTCGGCAACCTCCTTGGCGCTGGCGGCCGATTGTGCACCGCAAGCCACGACCTCGGCCACGGCGTCCTGGTTTCGGTCCATGACAACCAGGCTGTAGCCGGCCTTGATCAGGTTTTTGCTCATCGGCTTGCCCATGATGCCCAGTCCAATAAATCCTATTTTGCTCATCTCAATGGCTCCTTTTGTTGGCTTTAGCTTTCCTGCGGTATATTCAAGGACTGCTTTTTCAGGGGGAGTTCTCCAAGAACCGGTCACGCAAGGACTGCGTTGCACTGCGGAAGGCTCCCAAATCGCTGCCGACTGCCACCAGGGTCGCCCCCATGCCGAGGTAGCGCCGCGCTTCAGCTTCCACGGGGGCAAGAATTCCGGAGGGCTTGCCGTTTTCCCGGGCGCGGGCAAACAAATGCCGTATGGCCTCCTGGACTTCAGGATGATTTTGGTTCCCCAGGTGACCAAGTGCCGCTGCCAGATCCGAAGGGCCGACAAATATCGCATCTATCCCCGCTACACCGCAGATCCGGTCGATATTGTTGATCGCATCAGTAGTTTCGATCTGCACCGCGACGCAGATATTGTCGTTGATCGTGGCGAAATAGTCCGGCACGGTCCCGAACATGTTGCTTCGGTGGGATATTGACACGCCGCGGATGCCGGCGGGAGGATAGCGGGTCGCAGCGACTGCGAGACTTGCATCTTCCGCCGAATTGACCATGGGAATCATGAAGTTGTAGAAGCCAATATCCAACAGGCGCTTGATGATTACCGGGTCATTTGCCTGCGGCCGCACGAATGCGGCACTGCGACTTCCCTTTAAAGCCATCAACTGGGGTATAAAGGTGTTGAGATCGTTTGGAGCATGCTCGGCATCGAGCAGCAGCCAGTCGAAACCGGCCAGGCCGAGCACCTCGGTTGAAATCGGGCTTGCCAGCGCCGACCAGCAACCAATCAGCCGCTTGCCTGCCAGCAGGTCGCCCCGAAAACGATTGGGCAGAGCAGCATATGAATCGGTGGGATTCATCTTGTTTTCTCCTTGTTTTTCTGCTGTCGATTTTTCTGACCTGGCATCCGATTCAACGCACCAGGCAAGGACGCTTGTTGTCGAATTTCCACCCGGGTATCAGATACTGCATGGCCATGGCATCGTCCCGGGCCCCGAGCCCCTCCTTGAGATAGAGTTGATGTGCCTTCTCAATCTGCGCCATATCGATCTCCACACCCAGGCCGGGCTTTTCAGGAACTGCGACCATGCCGTCCACGATCTTGAACGGCTCCTTGGTAAGGCGCTCCTGATCCTCCTGCCAAATCCAGTGGGTATCCAGTGCGGCAATTTTGCCGGGTGCCGCGGCGCCCACATGGGTAAACATTGCCAGGGAAATGTCGAAATGGTTATTGGAATGAGATCCCCAGGTCAGCCCCCATTCATGGCACAGCTGTGCGACCCGCACCGAGCCCTGCATGGTCCAAAAGTGCGGGTCTGCCAGGGGAATGTCCACAGCGTGCAGCTGAATGGTGTGCCCCATCTGGCGCCAGTCGGTGGCGATCATGTTGGTTGCCGTCGGCAATCCGGTTGCCCTGCGGAATTCGGCCATCACCTCACGGCCCGAATAACCGTTCTCGGCACCGCAAGGATCCTCAACGTATGCCAGCACGTCCTGCTTGTTGCGGCAAACTCTGATAGCTTCTTCCAGGGACCAGGCACCGTTGGGGTCGATGGTGACGCGGGCTTTGGGAAACCGCTCCGCCAGGGCCGTCACAGCTTCAATCTCCGCCTCTGCGCTCAGGACGCCACCTTTCAGCTTGAAGTCCTTGAAGCCGTAGCGGGCGTGGGTCGCCTCGGCGAGCCGAACCACAGCCTCGGGTGTCAGCGCCTCCTCATGGCGCAGGCGCAACCAGTCGTCCTTGGCATCGGGCGCTTTCAAATAGGGCAAGTCGGTCTTGGTGCGGTCACCTACATAGAACAGGTAGCCAAGCATCTCCACTTGGGAGCGCTGCTGACCTTCGCCCAGCAGCGCGGCGACCGGCACCTCCAGGAATTGCCCCAGGAGATCCAGTAATGATGCTTCCAGTGCCGTGACCGCGTGGATGGTGATGCGCAGGTCGAAAGTTTGCAGTCCGCGCCCGCCTGCATCCCTGTCTGCAAAATGGTGGCGCACCGCGTTGAGAATACTGTTGTAATTCCCGATGGACTTGCCTATTACCAGCGGTTTCGCGTCCTCCAGCGTTCCACGGATGCGCTCGCCTCCCGGGACCTCACCTACTCCCGTGTTGCCGGCATTGTCCTTCAGGATGACGATATTGCGGGTAAAAAAAGGGCTGTGGGCACCGCTTAGGTTAAGCAGCATGCTGTCGTTACCCGCAACCGGAATAACCTGCATCCCGGTAATGATGGGGGCGCGTGATGAAGCTTGTTGAGACATGATGAATCTCCTATTCAGGCTGATTTTTTAAGTTCTACGCGTTTAATTTCACCGACAATAACCAGGTAACAAAAGATGGCGCATAAGGCGTTGGCAGCGACGAACACCAGTGCCCCTTGAAATCCGCCGGTATTCTTGACGATATAACCGATAACGATAGGAGTAGTGATCCCCGCGGTATTACCGAAGGTATTGAAGAGCCCGCCGCTTAATCCCGCAATCTCCTTTGGAGAAGTATCGGAAACTACGGCCCAGCCGAGTGCGCCGATTCCTTTACCGAAGAAGGCGAGAGCCATCAGGAAGACAACAACCCACTGAGCATCCACGAAGTTACAAATAATCATGGTGCAGGACAAAAGCATACCAAGAACAATCGGGGTTTTCCGCGCTATCGACAAGGAGTACCCTTTTCTTAACAAGTAATCCGAAAACATACCACCTAAGATTCCTCCGAAAAACCCGCAGAGGGCAGGCAACGACGCGACGAAACCCGCTTTAAGGATGGACATGCCGCGTTCCTTGATCAAGTAGACGGGGAACCAGGTAATAAAGAAATAGGTCAGGGTGGTGATACAGTACTGACCGAGATAAATACCAACAAGCATGCGGTTTCCCAACAACTGCTTGATATAGGACCATTTGGCGGCATCATCAACTGTCGCATCTTTTTTCGTTTGATCCATCTCGACGAGCGCTCCGCCTTCAGCGATATAGTCGAGTTCTGCTTTATTGATGCGCGGATGATCTTTTGGCCCGTAAATAATCTTGAGCATGGCAAAGCCCATGATGATACCGACAATACCCATGAAGGAGAAGACGTAGGGCCATCCGTAGGTGTGGATGATCCATCCCATAAGGGGCGCAAAGATAACCGTCGCAAAGTACTGGGCCGAGTTGAAGATCGCGGATGCGGTGCCACGCTCGTTGGCCGGAAACCAGGCAGCGACAATCCTGGCATTGGCCGGGAATGAAGGTGCCTCGGCCAAGCCGACAAGAAAACGCATGCAGAAGAGCATGATTATCGCTGTTGACGCGACAAATGCGCCGACCAGGCCCTGCGACAGAGTAAAGAAGGACCAGAATATAATGCTGAAAAAATAAACGAACTTAGACCCGAACCGGTCCAGAAGCCATCCTCCCGGCAACTGCCCTATTACGTACGACCAGCCGAAGGCGGAAAAAATGTACCCCATCGCCACCGGATCCAGCTTCAAGTCCTTTGCGATAGAAGTTCCCGCAAGGGAAAGCGTCGCCCGATCGGCATAGTTGATTGAGGTAAGAACAAACAACATACCGAGTACGACCCAGCGAATACGGCTTCTTTTTGCCTCTTCAAAGGTGCCTGCCACTGCCCTTTCAGCATTCATACCCGTTCCTCCCCTTGCCAGAATTAGTTAGGCTGCACCTTCCCCAAAGCATACAGGTACGCACCCTCATTGCCGGCAATGGTAGCGCTGTCATTTTGATTTGTCAACACCTTTCTAAGGCAGTGTTTTACGTTGCGCTAATCGAAACCAAGTATGGCAGACGCACCGATTAAACCATATATTATTGCAGCATTATGCGCTTCTCCTATGGGTTGAACATCGTTTTAATCCGGATATTTTTTCTCGGACTGAGTGAAATTCGCATATTGATACCGCTGTCATTTTTTGACATCGCAATCTCGACACTTTGCCGCCTTACATTACAGGTATCTAATATCACTGAACTTCATATCCTATTTCGGGGCAGTCCCCTTTTGGTTCGAGCGTTGGGGTTGAATTCTCTGGGGACAACGAGTATCATCCAGGCTTTATATTCTGTTGGAGGCACAAATGTCCAGTTCCCCCTCACAAAACTCAAATAACTCCGTCTCCAAGGAGCACTCCATAAGCAATCTCGGATCAAGCCGGTCGACCGGCAGCATAACCTTAGAAGACGTTGCCAAACTCGCCGGTGTCTCTCCGATTACGGTTTCCCGAGTAATCAATCACCCTGACAAGGTTGCTCAAAAAACTATCGACAAGGTACAACAAGCCATCGAGCGAACGGGTTATGTGCCAAATATGCTTGCCGGCGGACTCGCTTCCAGTCGAAGCATGCTCGTTGCCGCGATAGTTCCATCCATTGAAAGCTCAATTTTTGCAGAGACAATCCAGCATTTTAGTGACCGTTTGTGGGAAGCTGGCTATCAAGTGCTGCTGGGGGTTTCCGGCTATCCCTCAACCCGTGAGGACGCCCTTTTGTCAGCAATTCTCAGCCGGCGTCCCGACGCGATCTTCCTTACCGGCATTGACCATTCTGCTGATAGTCGCCGAAAGCTACTCGCCGCAAAAATCCCGCTGGTTGAGACGTGGGATATTACGCCCTCTCCTCTTGACGTTATCGTGGGGTTCTCACACATAAAGGTGGGACAAGCAGTCGCGGATTATTTTGTTGGGAAAGGATATAAAAAGATAGGAATGGTGACAGCCGATGACCAACGCGCAGGGGTGCGCCGTCACGGATTTTTGACTGCCCTTGCAAAACATGGCATCACGGAAGTTCCTACCAGTATGGTTTCGGCCCCTGCGAATTTAAGTTTGGGCCGCTCCGGATTATCAAAGCTTCTCGATGCAGGGTTTGGTTCAGGGGCCATATTTTGCAGTTCTGACACCCTCGCGCAGGGTGTGCTCGCCGAGGCCCAGTCGCGAGGCTTGGACATCCCTGGAGAATTGGCCATCATGGGGTTCGCGGACCAAAAGTTTGCAGCATATACCTTTCCCTCATTGTCCACTGTGCGCATCGACCGGGTCGCCATTGGCTGTAAAGCCGCTGACGCCTTGCTGGCAAGGATGAATGGTGAGTTCGAAGTGGAAAGGGTGATCGATGTCGGCTTTGAGATAATTGAGCGTGAAACCACCTAACTGAGGTGAGTGCTATGGTTAATCGGTCTTCGTTTCATCCTCGTACAGTCTGAGGACAACTTTCGGGCGTAGTTGCCAACGCCTTGTCCTGCTCGGGTGTCAACGCCGGAAGACGGTGTCCTGACTGTGAGGCGATCACCATTGCGCAGGCGGTGGTACGGATGAAATGAGGCGCCGCCCTATTTCCCTGAGTAAATCTGGTCAAACACTCCGCCATCTTCAAAGTGGGTCTTCTGGGCCTTTCTCCAGCCACCGAACGTGTCGTCGATGGTAACCAGTTTAACCTTGGGGAACTGTTTGGCGTATTTGGCAGCTACGTTCAGGTCCCTGGGGCGGTAGTAGTTCTTCGCCGCAATTTCCTGACCTTCCGGGGAGTAGAGATACTGCAGGTACGCCTCGGCGACCTTGCGGGTCCCCTTGCGATCCACCACCTTGTCCACCACGGAGACCGGAGGTTCCGCCAGGATGCTGAGTGAGGGGACAATGATCTCGAACTTGTCCTTTCCGAGCTCGTTTACTGCGAGGAAGGCCTCATTCTCCCAGGCGAGCAGCACATCTCCCTGTCCGCGCTGTACGAAAGTGGTCGTGGAACCGCGGGCGCCTGAATCAAGCACCGGCACGTTCTTAAACAGCCTGGCAAGGAAATCCTTTGCCTTGGCTTCGCTGCCACCCTTCTGCTTCAAGGCGTAAGCCCAGGCGGCCAGGTAGTTCCAGCGCGCACCGCCCGAGGTCTTGGGGTTGGGGGTGATGACGGCAATCCCGGGTTTTATCAGGTCGTTCCAGTCCTTGATGTGTTTCGGGTTCCCCTTGCGGACCAGGAAGACGATGGTCGAGGTATAGGGGGAGCTGTTATAGGGAAGCCTTTTCTGCCAGTCCCCGGGGATCAGCTTGGCCTTGTCGTGGATCGCGTCGATGTCGTAGGCGAGCGCCAGGGTCACCACGTCCGCTTCCAGACCGTCGATGACTCCCCTCGCCTGCTTGCCGGATCCGCCGTGCGACTGCTTGAAGCTGACCTCCTGCTTCGTCTGCTGCTTCCAATGTTTTGCAAAAGCCTTGTTGTAATCCTGGTACAGTTCTCGGGTAGGGTCATAGGAAACGTTCAAAATTTCCTGTCGTGCAAAGGCGCTAAGTGGCAGGGTGGCACTGATGAGGGCGAACAATGCTGCGGAAACCAGGTGTTTTTTCAACATGGCCACCTCCCTATTTTTTCGTACCAGGCGCACCCCAACAAGTTGCGTCGCGGCCGGAAGCTTATGAACAACCTGCAAAACCCTCGAAAACAACATCAATCTAAACGTGTCAGCACCGTCACAGCAAAAATACCCGGAGGTTTCCCGGCCAACGGTGATCGGGGTTGGCGCCGGCCTGTCTATATACTATCACCCGGGAAAGCCCTGTCTAAATCTGGTAATCGTCCACGAATACCCGCATCTTGCGCGCCCTCGCGAAGACCTTCTCTCCCACACGCAACTCCAGCCGGTCCGCCTCTTCCCGCGGCAGGTTGACCTCCATGGTGCTCTCGCCGTCGGCAAGCACCAGGTCAACCCGCACCAAAGGGCCGACGGACAGCAGGTAGCGCACTTCCGCCTCGACAGAACTTTCATCGGCAGACATCCGTTCAATGGCAATGTCATGGGAGCGGACGTATCCCACGGCAGAGGTATCGTTAGTTGCGGCGTGCTCCGGCGAAGAGAGCTTCATCCCGCCCATCTGCACGGTACCCTCGTGCACCCGCCCTTGAAACAGGTTCACGTTGCCCAGGAAATCGTACACAAACGGCGTCGCCGGGCTGTCATAGACCTCGGAGGGCGTCCCCTGCTGTTCGATACGTCCCTGATTCATGACGACGATGCGGTCCGCCACCTCGAGCGCCTCCTCCTGGTCATGGGTCACGAACACGCTGGTCACGTGGATCTCGTCATGCAGGCGCCTGAGCCAGCGGCGCAGTTCGAGGCGGACCTTGGCGTCGAGCGCGCCGAACGGCTCATCAAGGAGCAGCACCTGCGGCTCGACAGCGAGGGCGCGGGCCAGCGCCACCCGCTGCCGCTGACCGCCGGAAAGCTGACCCGGGTAGCGGTCGGCTAACTGCTCCAACTGGATCAGCTTCAGCAGGGTGAACACCTTGTCGCGGATATCCGCCTTGCTCGGGCGCGATTTCTTCGGTTTCACGGTCAGCCCGAAAGCGATATTGTCAAAGACCGTCATGTGCCGAAACAGGGCGTAATGCTGGAACACGAACCCGACCTGGCGTTCCTGGACCTGGCGCCGGGTGGCCTCCTCCCCGTTAAACAGGATCTGGCCGCTATCCGGTGATTCCAGCCCGGCAATAATGCGCAGCAAGGTTGTTTTCCCGGACCCCGAAGGCCCCAGGAGCGCAACCAGTTCGCCAGAGGGGACATTCAGGTTGACATTGTTAAGCGCAGCGAACCCACCGAAATTCTTGGTTATGCCCTCGATTTGAATGCTCATTTTTTTACCCTTCACTTTCTGTAATCGACAGCGTCTGTCGAATTTTCCACTCCGCCACCGTTTTAATGACAAGAGTTACCAAGGCCAACAAGGCGAGCAGGGAAGCGACGGCAAAGGCTGCCGCATAGCTGTACTCGTTGTAGAGGATCTCAACCTGCAGGGGAATGGTGTTGGTTGAGCCCCGCACATGACCGGAAACAACTGAAACCGCACCGAACTCACCCATGGCCCTTGCGTTACAGAGGATCACTCCGTACAGGATGCCCCACTTGATGTTCGGGAAGGTGACCCGGAAGAAGGTCTGCAGGCCGCTGGCGCCCAGGGTGAGGGCCGCCTCCTCCTCGTCGCGCCCTTGGGATTCCATGAGCGGGATCAGTTCGCGCGCCACGAACGGGAAGGTGACGAAGATCGTGGCCAGAACGATCCCCGGCACGGCAAAGATGATCTTGATGTCGTGGGCCTGCAGCCAGGGGCCGAGCCACCCCTGCAGGCCGAAGATCAGCACGTAGATAAGTCCCGAGACCACCGGCGAGACCGAGAACGGTAGGTCGATCAGGGTGATCAGCAGGCTCTTTCCGGGAAAGCTGAACTTGGCGATGGCCCAGGCTGCGACCACCCCGAAGAAGAGGTTGAGCGGCACGCAGATGGTCGCGGTTAAAAAGGTAAGCCAGATCGCGGATAGCGTGTCGGGCTCGTGGAGCGCGGCCAGGTAGGCCTCCCACCCTTTATCGAGTGCCTGCACGAACACGGCCGCGAGCGGCAGCAGCAGGAAGAGAGCAAGAAACGCGAGCGCGGTCGTGACCAGCAGGTAACGCACCCACGCGGGTTCTGAGACACTCGCTCCGGCCTTCGCTTGATGGTGGTGATTGTTGGCAGCATGCATGTTAAACCCCAATGTCGGCAAGTCAGATGGCTACCCTACTCAGCGAAGCGTCTGCTCCACTTTTGCAGTAGGTTGATGGAAAGGAGCAGCAAAAAGGAAACAAGCAGCATGACCGTGGCAATGGCTGTCGCCCCGGCGTAATCGTACTGCTCCAGCTTGGTGATGATGAGCAAAGGGGTTATTTCCGAAACCATCGGCATGTTGCCGGCGATGAAGATAATGGAACCGTATTCTCCGACCGCGCGGGCAAAGGCGAGGGCGAAACCCGTCAAAACAGCAGGGAGCATGGTCGGGAAGATTATCCGGCAAAAGGTCTGCCAGCGGTTGGCCCCCAGGCAGGAAGCAGCCTCCTCGATCTCCCGGTCCAATTCCTCCAGCACCGGCTGTACGGTGCGTACCACGAAGGGAAGACCGATGAAAACCATGGCTACAAAGATGCCCAACGGCGTGAAGGCGACCTTTATGCCGTGAGGTTCCAGGTAGCGCCCAAGCCAGCCGTTCGGGGCGTAGATGCTCGCCAGTGTGATGCCAGCGACGGCAGTCGGCAGTGCAAAGGGAAGGTCCACCAGCGCATCGATCAGCTTTTTGCCAGGAAAGCGGTAGCGCACCAGCACCCAGGCGACCAGAACCCCGAAAAAAGCGTTGAGCAGCGCGGCGAGCAGCGACGCCCCAAAGGTGACTTGATACGAAGCGATCACGCGGGGAGCGCTGACGGCGGCCACAAACTGGTCCCAGGTCAGCGTCGCGGTTTTGAAAAAAAGCGCCGAGAGCGGGATCAGCACAATGACGCTCAGGTAAAAGACCGTGTAGCCAAGTGCCGGAGTGAAACCCGGTAAGACGTTGTTCTTCAGGCCTTGCGAGCTCATGGGCCCTCCTCTTTCCGATTCAATTGAAGCGCTGATGCATTAAAGGGCTCGGGGTGCAGCATTGCCATAAACCTGCTGCCCAAATCCAGCTACTCACCCATGAAAATTCGGCATCATTAGATGCTAACGCGGCAGGGCAGACAGAAAGACCGCCGGTCACACCAGTTTACTTGGTCTACCGTTTTTATATTCTATAAGGACAAAAAAATGGTCCGGTTGCCCGGGTATCACTTACTCCATCGACTTAGTGGGCTATATATAACCTTCGTTTCAGAAGATGTCAAGGGGAATAACGGTCACTACGATCGAAGGGGTCGACCGCCTGCCGGTTGGGTATTTTACACATGATCAATGCCTTCCGCCTTTAGCCGGGTCAAAGGGCACGAGAAATAACCATTCACCCGATGCCTGACGGCTCGCAATTTAAACTAACAACTGACAACGCGGCTGTGATAAAGCATAATCAGGCAGGCTTGCCAGGCTATGCTGGATGCCGCTCTCGAGAAACTGGCGTCAAGGAGTCACCATGTCGGAAATGTTCACCGTGCTGCCGCCCGCTGAGGCGTTGGAAATATTACTCAACCAGCTCCCTCCGACGCTTCGGTCGGAAAGTATTGCCACGGCTGAAGCACTGGACCGTACGCTGGCGCGGGAGGTGGTCGCGCCCCAGGCCTTACCGACCTTCCCACGCTGCACGATGGACGGCTATGCGGTGCGGGCTGAAGATACCTTCGGTGCCACCGAACAAATGCCGGCGTATCTGGAAGTCATCGGAGAAATGCCGATGGGCCGTGCTTCGCAACTGGCTATTGGCCCGACGCAGGCTGCGGTCGTCTACACCGGCGGCATGGTTCCGGATGGAGCAGATGCCGTTGTCATGGTGGAACGAACGCAAAAAATGGATGAATCCGGTATCGAGGTGCTGCGTTCGGTCGCCTTCGGAGAGAATGTCATCGGGGTGGGTGAGGATGTTCAGGAGGGAGCAAGGCTCTTTGCCTCGGGGCATACCCTGCGTCCCCAGGACCTCGGCGGATTGCTGGCGCTCGGCGTCACCAGAGTCAGCGTCGCCGCCAGACCGCGCGTGGCGATCATCTCCACGGGGGACGAAATCGTCGCGCCGAAACGCACGCCGGAACCGGGTCAGATTCGCGACATCAACACCTACACGGTCGCCTCCCTGGTAACCCGTGCCGGCGGTGTCGCGCTTCCCTGCGGGATATTCGGGGATGATTACCAGTCCCTGGTTGCAGCAGCACAAGCGGCACTGGAAAGCGCCGATGTACTGGTCATTTCGGCGGGCTCGTCGGTATCGACGCGTGACCTTTCGGCGGCGGTGATCAACAGTCTCGGCAAACCAGGCGTGCTGGTGCACGGAGTCGCGCTAAAACCGGGCAAGCCCACCATACTTGGTGTCTGTAACGGCAAACCGGTGCTCGGCCTGCCGGGGAACCCGGTCAGCGCCATGGTTGTGGCGGGACTTTTCCTGGTCCCGGTGTTGGGCCGTCTGCTCGGGCTGGCGACTCCTCCGCTTCGACGGCGGGTCACGGCCAGGCTCACCCACAACATCCCCTCCGTG
>TBL_comb47_HYPODRAFT_10005375_pt1 | contig 14279 bp, 17 predicted proteins | sample TroBogypolimnion_40_FD_10682 | JGI IMG/M metagenome (IMG submission 10682)
GCGTAATTTTTTTCGTCGCCTTAACCGAACGCATTCGGCGGCGATAAATTCGAAGTTGGGCACCCATGATAGAAGTTAGTTGCCTGCGCTAAATTGGCTCTTAAATGTTTCGGTCGCCTTTTCAAGTGCGCCGACTGTGTCATCAGAGAGTTCGCGAGTAGTGGAGATAACTTCAAAGATTCCAGGGTGCGAAAGTGAGATGTAATCCAAGAATTCCGCTTCGAAGCGACGAATGTCGGAAACTGCAATGGAGTCCATCTTGCCAGTTGTACCAGCCCAGATTGAAACAACTTCGCGCTCTACCGAATAAGGAGAGTATTGACCCTGCTTAAGGAGTTCGACCATTCGTGCGCCGCGCTCGAGTTGGGCCTTTGAAGCCGCATCGAGATCGGAACCGAAAGCTGCGAAGGCTTCGAGTTCGCGGTACTGAGCGAGGTCAAGACGAAGACGACCAGCAATCTTCTTAATGGCCTTTGTCTGAGCAGATCCACCTACGCGCGATACCGAGATACCCACGTTGATAGCTGGACGAACGCCGGCGTTGAAGAGGTCGGTCTCAAGGAAGCACTGACCATCGGTGATAGAAATAACGTTTGTGGGAATGAATGCAGAAACGTCATTTCCCTTAGTTTCAATGATTGGCAAACCTGTCATGGAACCGCCACCAAGTTCTTCAGAGAGCTTGGCGCAACGTTCTAGAAGGCGTGAGTGTAAATAGAAGACATCGCCAGGGTAGGCTTCGCGACCTGGTGGACGACGAAGTAACAAGGAAACTGAACGGTAAGCCTCGGCCTGCTTGGAGAGATCATCAAAGACGATAAGTACGTGTTGACCTGCATACATCCAGTGCTGACCAATGGCTGAACCGGTGTATGGAGCGAGGTACTTGAAACCGGCTGGGTCAGATGCAGGTGATGCGACGATCGTTGTGTATGCCATGGCGCCAGCTTCTTCCAGTGCGCCACGTACTGAAGCGATGGTTGAACCCTTCTGGCCGATAGCTACATAAATACATTTAACCTGCTTCTTTGGATCGCCAGATTCCCAGTTCTCTTTCTGGTTAATGATGGTGTCGATCGCAATAGCGGTCTTTCCGGTCTGACGGTCACCAATAATGAGCTGGCGTTGTCCGCGACCAATAGCTGTCATTGCATCGATAGCTTTGATACCTGTCTGCATTGGCTCTTTTACAGGTTGGCGCTGTACTACTGATGGAGCCTGGAGTTCGAGGGCACGCATTGCTTCAGCGACGATCTCGCCCTTGCCATCGATGGGACGACCGAGTGGATCAACAACGCGACCGAGGAAACCATCTCCGACAGGTACAGCGAGAATTTCGCCGGTACGACGTACAGATGTTCCTTCTTCAATTCCAGTAAATTCACCGAGAATAACCACACCGATTTCGCGAACATCGAGGTTCAGCGCCAATCCAAGTGTGCCATTTTCGAACTTCAAGAGCTCGTTGGTCATCGTGGAAGGCAGACCCTCAACACGGGCGATGCCATCGCCTGCCTCAGTTACTGTTCCGACTTCTTCTCGTGAGGCGTTACCTGGGTTGTATGCGGCAACATACTTTTCCAACGCATCGCGAATCTCTTCGGGACGGATCGTGAGTTCAGCCATCTTCTTCTCCTCTAACTAAATCCCAAGCGAGTCATTTACTCACTTGAGAAAACTTAAACCGCGAGTGCTCGACCCGCTTCTGCCAATCTGGTACTGATAGTTCCATCGACCATCTCATCAGCGAATCGAATTGATACGCCACCGAGAACAGCTGGGTCGATGTGAAAATTAAGGTGTACTGGTTGACCGGCTTGAGCCGACATAACCTGCTTCAACTTCTCGGATTGCACTGATGTGAGCGCAGCAGAAGTGGTAACGAGAACGATCAAACGGTTACGGCGAGCAGCGACGGCATCCTGATAAACCGCAAGAACGGAGTCGATGCTGCGGCCAGCTAAGCCATTGACCATCTGCGAGAGCAGACGAACCGTAGATGTATCTGCCTTTGCGCCAAAGAGTGACTCGACGAGTTCGCGCTTTCCGGTAACTGAACCCATGCGGTCGCCCAAAGTCTGTCGCAGTTCGCGGTTCTCGCCGAGAATGCGTCCAAAGATAAAGAGTTCATCTTGAACACGATCAAGGCAATCGCGACCATTTGCGGCTGTTGCCTCTGCCTCGATAGCCAGCTGCTCGACCGCGCTGGCGATATCCGCTGAGGATGACCAACGTTGCGAGACGGCTTCAAGCAAGAGGAAGAGAACCGACTTGGAGAGCGACTTATCAAAGAGATCATTTACTAAGACGGCTTTTGACTGACTGTGCATCGCGTGAAGGGTCGGTAAATGCACGGCGTAAGCCGACTGAGGAATTGAGAGCTGCTAGAGCGCGGAAGAGATCCTCGGAAATGGCAGCGCAGTCATCGGGAGATAGCCCTTTTAGCTTCTCATCTAGCGCGCTTCTAAGGCTCGCTAGCGATTGACGACTATTACCACCCAGTGAGATCACTTTTCGCTCTTCTCCAAATCAGCTATAAAGCGATCAACGATTCCAGATTGGCGGACATGATCGTCTAGCGCCTCTCCAACAATCTTTGAAGCTAATTCGGTAGCAAGTGCTCCTACTTCATGGCGCAGAGAAGCGATCGCCTGTTGGCGCTCGGCTTCGATTGAGGCGCGCGCAGCCGCAGAGATGCGGGTCGCTTCCTCTACTGCTTTGCCACGAAGATCTTCGATAATGGCAGCACCTTGAACTCGAGCTTCTTCACGAATCTCTTGTGCTTCAGTACGTGCTTCGTTCAACTGCGCCGTATAGGCGTGGAGTGCAGATTCGGCGGCGCGTTGCGCTGCCTCGGCCTTCTCAATTCCACCTTCGATCGCACTTGTACGAGCGGCATATGCCTTTTCAAACATTGGCACAGCTTTAGATTTGAGCAAGAGGAAGAGGATCGAGAAGGCAATAAGCCCAACGATTATCTCGCCAACCTTTGGAACGACAGGACTAGGAGCGTCCGCCGTTGCCGTAGCTGCTTTAACGAATAAATATGTTTTCATTTGTGTGTCTACCCCGCTAAGAGAGAGCTAACCGCTTACTTAAGTACGAAAGCGAGAACGAGGCCGAAAATGGCAAGGGCTTCTGCGAGCGCAAAGCCAAGGAATGCAATTGGCTGCAAGATGCTACGAGCCTCTGGTTGACGTGCTACGCCGTTGATGTACGCAGCGAAAATCAAACCGGTTGCAGTACCGGGTCCAATGGTCGAAAGACCAAAGCCCACGATGCTAAGTGTGCCTTTCATATTACTTCCCTTCAATCAATGGTTGGAATGATTGCCAACCAAACCTATGCGTTAGTGCTCTTCGGCCAATGCGCCGGCGATATAGAGAGCTGCGAGCAAGGTAAAGATGTAGGCCTGAAGGCACTGGATACCCATTTCGAAGAAGCTCAATCCGATTGCCATTCCAAAGGAAAGGATGGCGAAGAATTTTACAAAGAGTGCGCTCTTAAGCATGTACTCGCCACCGAGTGTGAAGAGGAGCAAGAGCAAGTGGCCAGCGAACATATTTCCGAATAACCGCATAGCGAGCGTCAATGGACGCACTGCAAAGTAGGTAAGGAATTCGACCGGGGCCAGAATTACATAGACAGCCTTTGGCACTCCAGGCATGAAACACATCTCTTTGAGATAGCGTCCCAACCCCTTCTTCTTGATAGCAACGTAGTGATAAACCAAGTAAACAAAGATCGTGATCGAAACTGGAAAACCAATGTGAGACATCGTAGGGAACTGCATAAATGGCACGACGCCAAAGAGATTATTTGTCAGTACGAAGGTGAAAATCGCGAAGAGAAAGGGTACGAAGCGCTGATACTCCTCGCCGATAACATCTTTTCCAATGCTATTGCGAACAAATCCGTAAACCATCTCGCCAGCAAATTGGAGACGTGAAGGAACTACAGCGGCTTTACGAGCCGAAACTGTAAAGAAGGCTGCAATCAGGATTACTGAGAACATCACCAGCATGACCGGCTTGGTAGCTAAAAATGAAGATCCGAAGGCGGGATTAAAAAAGAAGTCTGAACTGCTTGGGGGCACGAAAGCAGGTTGTGCCATATGTAGCAGATGCGACAAGTTGTCTTCTCCTCTAACAAAAAAACCAGCCGAGTGTCTCGGGACGCCTTACCTTAAGGGGAAAGGCGCACCCCTTGCAAACCTAGCCACGGCGCTACTTTGTGGGCGGCGTCTCCTTTATGAACTTCACCCAAATCAGGTAGAGGGCAGTCACCATGCCAAAGCCCATACCCACCACGGTCAGGAAGTTGGTTTTAAGGTACCGGTCGGCCAAATACCCCACACCGCCCCAGAAGCCCAGCCCCGAGATGAGGTAGGCGATGATCGTCCAGAAAGCGCCGTCATCCGTGGTGGCCATCTTTCGGGGTAGCCCCTAATCCTCGGTAATAATCTTTGCCGGAAGCGGCAGTTGGACGCGGAGCTTGAAAAAGGCTCTGACCTCGCCGGCGAGCCAGGCGATTGTGACCGAGATGGCGATAATTCCAAAAGAGGTGCGATCTAGCGTCNTGGCGCTGATGTTATTGAGCACCAAGAAGAACAGGGCCCCCAAAATGACGATCTTCACAAAGTAGGAGAGCATGGCCATCGCCATCACCATGATGGGATCCATCTTCGCCGAATACTTTGAGACCAGCAGGTGAACTGCAAAGAAAATGACAACGAGCGCTTGAGCCAAAAGCCCGCCAAAGAATCCAGAACTGCCTTTTACGACTGTTGCGACAATCAGACCAATTAATCCAACAACGCTCGCAGGAATCAAAGCGCCTTTACCGAGTTTTGCTTCGATGGCGTTGCTCATCTCTTTATTTGCCCCCAAAGCGAAGCCAAGCGAGATACATTGAGGAACCTATTCCGAGAACAATTCCGGTAATAAATCCATAATGGTTCTTCCCAATCCAATGATCAATTCCAAATCCAATTGCGCCCCAAATTGCCAGGCCAAAGATTAGATAAGCAAGTATCGACCAGAGCGCTCTTTCATTGTTCTCAGACACGTCGGATCCAGCCTTTCACATCAACTTTCGGGTCACAGCGTTCTCAGAGAGTACTTCACGAGCCGCCAGTTTCCTATTTCCATACGCTCTGCGCATCAAATAGAGCGAAATTAGCCCTATAACTAGCCCCATCAAGAGCGCCTGCCAGAGCGGGGCAAATGCGGCGGCGACCGTTGGGAAGGCGAACATCGCGGTCCACAAGTACATGATGAGGGCTACTTCGCGCTGTGAATTTCCCATACGCAGAAGGCGATGGTGCAGGTGTTCACGATCGGCAGAAAACGGAGAGCGACCGGCCCTTAACCGACGAACGATTGCCATCCCCAGATCAAGTAATGGAATTGCAAGTACTGTAAAAGGAAGAATCAGAGGAACCAGAGTAGAGCGAGAATTTTGATTTGCTAGGGCGTTGACATCAATCTGACCTGTCAACGTGATCGCTGATGCAGATAGTAGAAGTCCTAGGAACATGGCCCCTGAGTCCCCCATGAATATCTTTGCCGGATGATAATTATGCGGCAGGAAGCCAACGCAGAGACCCACGACCACCGCCATAACCAACGAAGGAGCACCGGCGCGACTAAAGCCATTAGTCACCGCGAGAATGTATGAAAATGCAAAGAATGCAATGGCACAGACCGCCACGATTCCGGATGCTAGCCCGTCAAGACCATCAACAAAATTAACCGCATTGATAACGAGCATGACGAAGACCACTGTTAAAACTGCCCCAATATTTGATGGTATGGTCAGAATTCCATTTATTGGCAACCATAAAATCTGCACTCCGTGCAAGAGTAAAATTCCCGCTGCGAGTGCCTGTCCCGCAAATTTTGTAAGTGAATCTAAATCGAAGCGATCATCAAGCGCGCCGAGCAACATAATAAATGTACCGGCCAGAAATATGCCGGTGAGCTCACGGCCAAAGGCAGATCCAACTAGTCGTAAATGGTCAACGATCAGGAATGTGATCGACATCGATCCCCACATAGCAAGGCCACCCCAGCGGGGGGTCGTATCAGTATGTAAGTCACGTGAGCGCAGATCGATATACGCACCAGAGGCCATGGCCAGCCTGCGGACTAAAGGCGTCAACATAAAGCAAAATGTCGCCGCTAGCGCCGCAGTTAAAAGATATTCACGCATGATTGATTATTGAATTAGCGAGGATAAACGGGGAACCGTGCGGTGAGAGTTTCAACATCGTTCTTGATGTCAGCGGCTTTCGCAGGATCTGCGCCATCTTTGATCGCACGCGCAATTAACCCGGCGATCTGCGTCATCTCTGGCGCTCCCATGCCTTGTGTCGTGGTTGCTGCAGAACCCACGCGAATTCCGCTGGTTACAGCTGGTGACTCAGGATCGTACGGAATCGCATTCTTGTTGAGCGTTATTCCCGACAGGCCACAGCGTTCATCTGCAACTTTGCCGGTTACGCCAGTGGAGCGAACATCAATGAGTGCGAGGTGGGTTTGCGTGCCACCAGAAACTGCGCGCATGCCATGATCTTCTAGGCCTTTGGCCAAGACCTGACAATTGGAAATTACCTGCTTGGCGTAAGCCTGGTATTCGGGAGTTGCACACTCTCGTAGGGCAACTGCTTTTCCGGCAACCGCGCTCATGATCGGTCCGCCCTGCATTCCAGGGAATACCGCCTTATCAATCGCCGCCGCGTGCTGCGCCTTGGACAGGATCATTCCTCCGCGAGGACCGCGTAAAACTTTATGTGTTGTAAAAGAGACTACATCCGCATAAGGCACGGGTGATGGAATCGCCTTGCCGGCTACCAAGCCGATGAAGTGAGCAGCATCTACCCACATGATCGCACCGACTTCATCGCAGATTGCCCGCACTTTTTCGAAGTCAATCAGACTCGGATAAGCGGTTGCTCCAGTTATGATCATGCGAGGTGCATTCGCAAGAGCGAGGTCACGCAGCTCGTCGTAATCGATGAGCTCGTTATCGGCACGAACTCCGTAAGAAACGATGTTGAACCACTTGCCCGAAAAATTTACTTTGGAGCCATGTGTGAGGTGCCCGCCGTGTGGCAAAGACATCGCAAGGACGGTATCCCCTGGCTTGGTAAATGCTTGATACACAGCAACGTTGGCACTTGCCCCTGAGTGCGGTTGCAAGTTGGCATGTTCGGCACCGAAGAGAGCTTTGGCTCTTTCGATTCCGATCGTCTCGACTTTATCGACCTCTTCGCAACCTCCGTAGTAACGCTTGCCGGGATACCCTTCAGCGTACTTATTCGAGAGCGTTGAACCCAGCGCAGCCAAGACTGCTGGCGATGTGAAATTTTCGCTGGCGATTAATTGCAGATGATGGCGTTGTCGCTCTAATTCGCTGAGCAAGAGGCCGGCGATATCTGGATCTTCTGCCGCGAGCGCATCGAAATCTGGACCGAAAAAGGTATCTGTAGACATAACCGAACCCTAAGGCTTGAGCGCCACAATCGTGGGCAAGACCGCCTGTAACTGCTCCAGGGAGATCGCTCCGATCCGCTGCGCCACTATGGGACCGCCTCGCATTTGGCGACGCAGGACCGTTGATGCGGGCCCCTCTGGGATCACTCCCTCATCGACCAGCAATCCCACCTCGTTTGGCATCGCCGGGATATACGTCATATCTCGATTCGGTGCCTGACCTGCAGTCGATGCGCTGGCAGCTGCCAATGGGCCGCTCTTGGCTAGCAGCGAGAGCAAGAAATCTCGTTGTGGGACGCGCACGGCGAATTCAGAGAGCGCCCGACCATCCCCCAAATCCCAGCTAAGAGCGGCCTGCGGGGCAAGTTGGATTGTTAAGAGTCCGGGCCAGAAAGCACCCACGACCTTCTGCCAATCTGAATCAAAATCGGTGGCGAGTCCGCTGACGGCAGTTACCTTGCCGATCAATACTTGAGCAGCAGTACCAACTGGATCTGCGCGCAGTTCGTGAATTCGAGCAACAGCGATCTGATTGAAAGCATCGCAGATATATAAATACCCATGTTCTGCCGCAACAACGACAACTTCTCCCTGCAAGAGGGCGACTAGGGCGCGATCACGCACTGCGGTTTTGTTGCGAGAATTTAACTTAACGATGTTGCTCATTTCTTGAAGGCTCCTACATCAATCATCTCTTCAATCCTTTGTGCGATATGTGCATCAACCATGGCGTGAATCCTGGTTCCATCCTCGGAGTATGTTTCAGAGAGCACCTCGCCACGTTCGTGAATTGCAGATACCAACTCTCCGCGACTAAATGGAATTACGGCAGTAATCTCGACTCGTGGGCGTGGCAGCGATGTTTCAATCGCTTTGATGAGCGTCTCAAGACCAAAGCCAGTGCGAGCAGAGAAAGCAAAACTATTGGATTCTTCGCGAAGGAGCTGCATTAAAACTTCCGGCGCAGCAATATCTGCTTTATTGATCGCAATAATTTCAGGAATCTCCCCGCCTCCAACATCTTTAAGTACTTCTCGAACAGCGCGAATCTGTTCCTGTGGATCTGGGTGGGAACCGTCGACAACATGAACTATCAGGTCTGCCGCGGCTACTTCTTCTAAAGTCGATTTGAAAGCTTCAATGAGTTGGTGCGGCAAGTGACGCACAAATCCCACGGTATCCGCCAGTGTGTAAATCCGACCGTCAGAGCTTTTGGTCTGCCGAACCGTAGGATCAAGAGTTGCAAAGAGAGCGTTCTCTACAAGGACTCCAGCATTAGTCAGCCTATTCATCAACGATGACTTACCTGCATTTGTATACCCGGCAATCGCAACAGATGGCACGTTGTATTTGGTGCGCTCTTGACGTTTCGTGTCACGAGCTACTTTCATCTCTTTAATCTCTTTGCGCAGCTTCGCCATCTTGTCGTTAATGCGGCGACGGTCGGTTTCGATCTTGGTTTCACCAGGACCGCGTCCACCAATTCCGCCAGCTTGGCGCGAAAGTGAATCACCCCAACCACGCAGACGTGGCAACATATAACTCATCTGAGCTAGTTCTACCTGCGCCTTGCCCTCTCGAGATTTTGCATGTTGTGCGAAGATATCGAGGATAAGCGCAGTGCGATCAATCACCTTTACTCTAAGTTTTGATTCCAAGGTGCGCAATTGCGCCGGTGAAAGTTCTCCATCACATACAACGGTATCTGCTCCTGTAGCAATTACCGATTGCTTAACTTCTTCAACTTTTCCAGATCCAATAAATGTTGCGGGATCTGGCTTGTCGCGACGTTGAACAAAACCTTCCATAACTTCCGAACCCGCAGTTTCGGCTAGCGCAGCAAGTTCTTTCATAGAGTTCTCTGCATCTTGCGCGGTGCCTTCTGTCCATACTCCAACCAGTACAACTTTCTCTAGACGTAGTTGGCGATATTCCGCGTCATTGACATCTTGTAATTCGGTGGAGAGACCCGCCACGCGGCGAAGCGCCTGACGGTCCTGCAAATCCTGTTGATTGCTCTCTTGGTTCTCACTCGAGTCATACTCGGCGGCAGCGCGTGCGCTCTCGCGAAGGAGTTGATCGATATCAATATCGAGGGGATCCTGACCTTGGCTCACAGATATTTATCCAGTTCTACGTCTTTCACGAGTACGGCAGGACCGATAAGTGTTGCATTGCTATGTCCATCTGTATCGACGATTAAGCGACCGCCCGGAGGGTTGATGATCCAACGTGATGGCAGCTTTAGCCCTTTATGCAAAGTGGCCGCCAAAGCAACAGCGCAGGTGCCAGTTCCACACGATTGAGTCTCGCCGACTCCCCGTTCGAAAACACGCATAGCTAGTTCGCCATTTGCCAAGAAGGTAACAAATTCGACGTTAACTCCATCGGGATAGTCTCCATCAACTTCTGGAGCGATCTTAAGGTCCCCGATTGCATCCAGGTCCTCAACGAAGACCACTGCGTGCGGGTTACCAACATCTACATGGATTGCTTTCCAGCTCTTATCGCCAATGCTGACGGTGACATCGTCATAGACCTCTGCGACATGTCCCATATTTACCGAGATATCTTCCACGGCAGGAACGGCCAAATATTTCATGCCAGCGCGGGTATTAATTGCGAAAATTCCTTCTCCTTGGTGACCACGTTCCACTAGATACCGAGCCATCAATCGAATTCCATTGCCGCACATTTCTGCAATTGATCCATCTTGGTTGCGGTAATCCATAAACCACTTGCCATCGCGTTTTATGATGCGGATAAAGCCATCGCTTCCAATTCCGGTTGTACGGTTGCAGATTCGAGCGACCTGGTCTGGCGAAATAGTGATCTGGTCATCCGGATCGAAGAGAAGCACAAAATCATTATGTGTGCCGTGTCCATATGTTGCGATCATGCGTTCAGGATAGCCTTTTCGATAGCGCCGAGGCGATCGGAACCGGTCTCAAGCCACGTTATGCGCTGGTCTCTTCGAAACCAGGTCTCTTGGCGGCGGATGTATTGGCGCGTCACAAGTTTGGTCAATGTGATGGCATCTGCCTGCGAGATATCCCCAGCGCGCATGGCAATGACTTGGGCATAGCCAAGTGCTGCTTGTGCGGTACGACCCTCAAGTAAGCCTTGGTTAATTAATGTGTCGACCTCATCAATGAGTCCACGTTCGAACATGCGATCTACTCGCAGATCTACCCGAGCATCGAGATCGTTGCGATCCACATCAAGTCCAAATTGTAAGGCTTGTGGATATCGAGTTGAATTTTCCCGCGGCAGGTTCGCTGTATATGGCTTGCCGGTAATTTCGATGACCTCTAGGGCTCTGATGACACGGCGAACATTTTCCTTTGGAATAGCAACAGCAGCAGCTGGATCGAGAATCCCCAACCGTTGATGTAAAGCTTCGCTGCCAATATTTTCAGCTTCCGCTTCCAATTTCGCGCGTACCGCAGGATCGGTATCAGGAAAATTCAAATCATCGAGTATGGCTTTGATGTAGAGCCCGGTGCCGCCGACAACGATCACAGGGATAGATCGGGCTAGCAACTCATCAATCTGCCTGCGTGCTTGTTCTTGGTACCACGCAACATTGGCATCTTTAGAGACTTCAATCAGATCCAGCATGTGATGAACAACCCCGCGGCGCTCATCCATGGTCATTTTTGCGGTTCCTATGTCCATGCCGCGATAGAGCTGCATGGAATCGGCGTTAACGATCTGCGCACCGATGCGCTCTGCGAGATCGACGGCGAGATCGCTTTTACCGGTAGCAGTTGCACCACCAATAACAATTAAAGTCATAGCGATTTGAGTTTGGCCAAGGTAGGCATGCCGATCATGATGGCAGTGGATCCAACTTCTGCCAAACGTGCATCGTGGGCATCTCCGCCACGAGTCTTGCGGATTGAATTAACCGTGGCGACCATGAAATTGGGTGAGCTCTCGGTAATCGTCACACTCGCGATATCTCCGGGGCGTGCCTGATCGGTATCGATATGCACAAGGCGAAAATCAGGGGTGCGACCATTCATGCGTGATCGATTGGCATCGTGGCGACCTTCATGATCAGAAACTAATACCTCGTATCTCTTTCCTACAGAGCCCTTATTGATCTCTCCGGAAATTTCCTGTTGTAATTTATGCAACCGGGTGTACCGCTCGGCCATCACATCATCGGGGATTTGATCGGGCATGGTGGCGGCTGGAGTTCCAGGCCGCTTGGAATATTGGAAGGTATAGGCGGCGGTGAATTTCGCTTGCCGTGCTACATCTAGGGTTGCCGTGAAATCTTCTTCGCTCTCGCCCGGAAAACCCACGATGATGTCGGTGGTGATTCCCGCATCAGGCATTGCCGTGCGCACATCATCGATGATCTTCAGATATCGATCCGAGCGGTAAGACCGGCGCATCGCCTGCAAAATACGATCTGAACCAGATTGCAACGGCATATGAAGATGCGGCATCGCTGACTTGGTTTCAGCCATCGCTTCAATGACATCTTCCGTGAAGTCACGCGGATGAGGAGACATAAAGCGCAAACGCTCGAGTCCATCGATCGAACCAACGCTGCGAATCAGATCTGCGAAGGCTCCACGTTGACCAAGATCGACACCGTAAGCATTTACATTCTGTCCGAGCAGAGTTATCTCAACAACGCCCTGTTCGACGAGTGCTCGCGCTTCGGTGAGGATGTCAGCCTGTGGTCGATCTTTCTCGATGCCGCGTAGTGATGGAACGATGCAGAAGGTGCAGGTGTTGTTACACCCCACCGAAATCGAAACCCATGCACTAAATGCCGAGTGGCGGCGGGCGGGCAAGGTGGAGGGGAAATGTTCGAGTGACTCTTTGATTTCGACTTGTGAAGCCTCTTCGATGCGGGCGCGTTCAAGAAGCGCGGGCAATGAGCCAATATTGTGAGTACCGAAGACCACATCCACATAGGGAGCGCGTTTGATGATCGTCTCTTGATCTTTCTGCGCCATACAACCGCCAACTGCGATCTGGAAGTTGGGGTTGCTCTTTTTAAGTGGAGCTAAGAAGCTGAGATTTCCGTAGAGCTTGTTGTCAGCATTTTCACGGACGGCACAGGTATTAAAGACAACCAGGTCTGGCGTAGATCCTTCGAGAGCTGCAACGTAGCCAGCATCGAGAAGTAAGCCGGCGATCCGCTCCGTATCGTGCACATTCATCTGACAGCCGTAGGTTTCTACGACGAAGGAACGGGCGCTCATTGGCCAATCTTAGGAGGCTAGGAGCTCTCTCATAATCCGCTCGGTAATCTGATGGCTAAAGCCCTTGCGCGCGAGCAACGAGTGCACACGGCGATAGATCACCAAATGGTCGAGGTGAGAGCAGGAGCGATATTTGCGCTCTGCAAGTTCAAAGGCCATCTGATATTCGGCATCGAGATCATTGCCCTCCATGACTTCGTCGATGATGTCCTGTGCCACGCCTTTGGTGCGAAGTTCTTGCCTAATTACGCCAGCACTCAACTTCTTTTGGCGACGCCTTGACTCGGTCCAGATCTGCGCGAATTCGAGGTCATTGAGCAAGCCCTGGAGTTCGAGGGAGTCAAGAACGTTGGATGCAATCTCGGACTCAACCCCGCGCTTTAGGAGCTGGGCATGGAGCTCAGCCCTACTCTTGGCGCGAGGGGCGAGGGCAAAGAGCGCCATCGACATCGCCTCAGAGTAGGGGTCAGCCGCTACATCTATCTTTTCTCTCACTGCTTAGAAATCAACCTCTGAGGTCGCTTCATCAATAGCAGCTACCAATTCAGGATCGATAACGACCGGAACATAATGTTCGCGGATCTTCTTCTCGATCTCATTCGCCAGATCTGGATTATCAAGCAGGAAGTTACGAGAATTCTCTTTACCCTGTCCGAGTTGATCGCCCTCGTAGGTGTACCAAGCACCCGACTTCTTTACAACGCCAACTTCCACGCCGAGATCGATAAGCGATCCCTCGCGTGAGATTCCAACGCCGTAGATGATGTCGAACTCGGCCTGCTTAAATGGTGGAGCCATCTTGTTCTTAACAACTTTGACGCGAGTACGGTTTCCAACGGCTTCTTGACCATCTTTAAGGGTCTCGATACGTCGTACATCCAAACGGATAGAGGCGTAGAACTTAAGCGCCTTACCGCCGGAGGTTGTCTCGGGAGTTCCGAAGAAGACACCGATCTTTTCGCGCAACTGGTTGATGAAGATCGCAGTGGTATTTGATTGGTGCAGCGCACCAGTAATTTTACGGAGCGCTTGTGACATCAAACGAGCCTGGAGGCCCATATGAGAGTCACCCATCTCGCCCTCAATTTCAGCGCGTGGAACGAGCGCTGCAACTGAGTCAACGACGATGACATCGAGTGCGCCAGAACGAATCAACATATCCATGATCTCAAGTGCTTGCTCGCCGGTATCTGGCTGCGAAACAAGAAGAGCATCAATATCTACACCGAGCTTCTTGGCATACTCTGGATCGAGGGCGTGTTCAGCATCGATAAATGCGGCGATGCCGCCAGCCTTCTGCGCATTTGCAATTGCATGCAGCGCAACGGTGGTCTTACCCGAAGATTCTGGTCCATAAATTTCAACGATACGTCCGCGTGGTAATCCACCAATGCCGAGAGCGATATCAAGAGCGATAGATCCGGTAGGAATTACCTCCATGACCTGTGGGCCACGATCGCCCATCTTCATCACTGAACCCTTACCGAACTGACGCTCAATCTGGGCTAGGGCGGTATCTAGGGCTTTAGCTTTGTCTAACGACTGTTTTTCAGAT
>TBL_comb47_HYPODRAFT_10005378_pt1 | contig 14276 bp, 9 predicted proteins | sample TroBogypolimnion_40_FD_10682 | JGI IMG/M metagenome (IMG submission 10682)
ATTATGAATTATGAGTTATGAATTATGAATTTAGTAGGGAAATGGCTTTTAGACTGTAGGCTTTTAGACTTTTAGGGTGTAAAATAAATTAGTTGCTTTGAAAGGATTTTAGTATTCTAAATTAAATATGGTGGTTTATTAAAATTAATTACTAAAAGTGTTTGTAAGTAGAGCATTTATTTGCATAAGAATGGTGATTTATGGAAATATATAATGGGATCTCTTAATAAATGTAGTAATTATTAAAGTGATAATTGTATTTATAGTATTGAGGATTAATTTTGTAAAAAAGATAATGGTGCTTGTGTATTCTTGAATTGTATTTATGTGTTGGAGAATTGTATTTGTGTGACCGCGGAAGGGACTTGTGCAAGTAAGATTGTATTTGTAGAATGGAAAAACCCATTTGTGCAAGCGAACTCTGCATTTATGTGACCGCGGAAAGGACTTGTGCAAGCGAACTCTGTATTTATGTGACTGCGGAAGGCACTTGTGCAAGTAAGATTGTATTTATGCGACCGAGGAAGCCGTTTGTGCAAGTAAGATTGTAATTGTAGCTTTACGACTTCCAACTCAGACCGCTCAAATACCTAAAAAGCATGTGTTTATACAAGAGTGCAGTTTTCAGGACGAGACAAGTGCCTAAATTACTTAAATTTTTCCGCCACCTTTGTAATGCCTTATCCCTTGATGGCATCACAAACTTAATAAACAAGAAATTAATTCAATTATAGGTTATTTTATAAATCAATATAATTGGAAGAATAATTAAATATTCATAACTAAAAATCTAAATTAATCCCCAGTTGTTATACTTAATAAATAATCATTTTCTTAAAATTAATAATATCATATGAAAATTAAAACAATTTTAGCAATTTTAACTGTAGGCTTTATGCTTGCATTTGCTGCTTGTAATAGCAAAGCTCCGAAAGAAGAACAGAAACCGGCACAAGCTGACACAAGCAAAGTAGCAATGGGTAAATATAAATGCCCAATGTGTGCTGATGTTGCTCAGGATAGTGCTGGGAAATGTCCTAAATGTGGTATGGAATTAGAGAAAAAACAATAGTTTATCTCTATATTTATTTCAGATTTAACTCACTTAAAAATAAAAAGACTCCACTTATAAGGTAAACGATAAGTGGAGTCTTTTTTTGTATTTATATCTATTAAGTAAAGATAATAGATATTATTAAAAAGCAGAAAATTTACAACTTTATATTTTTGCTAATACTAAATGCAAAAGAGTATTGCAAAGCCATTTGTGTGCCTATATAATTGCGATAAACAGGAATATCATACAAAGCAGAAACAAACCAAGCATTTTTAAAAGAATAAGATAAACGAGGTGAAACAATTATATTATGATTGCCTGTATTGAGAGTAGTAACAGGCAGAACATCTTTATCTTGTTGCTTCCATTCGTTTCGTAATTCTAAAACAAAAGCTAGTTTACTAAAAACCTGTTTAGAGAAAAATAAAGAGTTAATCATAAAAGCTCCATATTGATAATCAAATTGGTTTTTATTATTGTATTCAATTCTGTTAATGTTAAATATCCTGAATTTATGTTCAGAAAACCCTTTGTTTAAAAACAATTGAAATATATAGCCGGTAGCTCCTGTTGATGGTCTTATTTCTACAGGTAGTTGCACACCATTATAAATTGGCAATTCGGTTGCTAATGGAATTTTAAACCCAAGTCCTCCGGTAAGCTCAAATTGGTTAGATAAATCATTGTAGAGACAATACTTTAAAGATAGAGAAGCTGATGAAAAACCAGTACCTTTAAGAATATAACCAACTGGATTTTTCAACGTCTGAGTTTTGTCTATAAAATAACCAGCATCAGCTTCAATGCTCAGATGATGTGTAAGTCCGTAAGCAACATTTAGGTTAGTATAATTAAAATTTGTTTTAGAAACATTTCCATTATAATTGTCCGCAGCTTTACTAGTCCCAGTAAAATAATTATCTAATGAATTGTGACGATAAAAAGCACTAACACGTAACATACCTTTATCAAGAATACCAACATTAACTGTTGCTCCAACAGGACTTCCTGCCGAACAACATTGAGCTGATAAACGATTATACGAAAAGAAAATTATTGCTAGTACTAATAGGAATTTAATATTTTTAGTTGATGACATGCACAGTTATTTTTTTAGTATCAGTACGATTATATTTATCTTTGGCAAGGCAATCTAATACAAAATCAGTAGCATGACAGCCGGCAAATAATACTACATTATTATTATTTGTTGGAATAAAAGTTCCCAGACCATTTTCGGAAGTCCATGTAAAAGTTATGCTTTCACCTGTTGCATTGGCAACAATAGTATCATATATATTTACTTTTACTGTATCCTGAGTCTTAGTAAGACCGCTGAATGTTAGTGGTAATGCATTAGCAGGCGCTGTAGTATCGCTCTTTTTACAAGAAATAAATACAACTATGCCAATTAATAAAACAATAACTGATGCTTTTCTCATTTTATTTGAATTAATTTTTTACAAAAATACAAATGTTTCCAATAGAAACATACAATTTTAACATTTAATTAAGTAATATCATACCTGTTTAAACAGATAAGCAAATTTATTGTTTACAAGAAAATTGTTATACTGAATCTATTTTATAGATTGAAAATGCTTTATCATCTATTTTAATCCATTAGTAAACGTATCTATAATGTTTTATGTTGCTTATTAAGCGACAACTAATTGCCACCTAACAGAACAGGAATCTAGCATTCATGGGGGAATTTGAATATTATCTAAACCAAAAATAGTTTGTGTAAAGATTTGTTTACACAAACTATTTCCTGTATTGATTTAATACTACAACATTTGTTTTGCGCTTTCTACAGTTATTTCTAATACTCTAGTCAGCCATGAAAATTTCTCTTTCATCATGTCAAATTCTTCTCCTGATTCGATATAAGCTGCAGTTCCTTCAATAATAAATCCTGTCCCGGGATAGTCTTTAAATCCTAATACTTCTTTGCTTCCCAAACTTATTTTAATTTTATTATTTACTACTATGTTTTTCTCAGTTTTTCTAAATCCATAAGCCGGAATTAATATTCGTTCGTCTGCAGTAACTACTAAATATGAATTCCAAGTATTTACTAAATGAGGTTCAACACCCCATGACATTATAGACACAACCCCTTCGTGTGTTAACACTTCTGAAAATTTATCGCTTAGTTTACTCATGTTTATTACAATTATTTTATTAATACAATTAGTTTTTATTTAAGCTGCAAAAGTAGCTAATCGAAAGTTCAAAAATATTAAACTGGATTAAGAAATCAACAATCTTATTTCTTTTTACGAAGTTCACTCATATATTCAGGTGTAAGCCCGAGATAAGAAGCTATCATATATTGAGGGACTCGTTGCATAAACTCTGGAAATGAAGTGCTAAAATGCACATAAAATTCTTCCTTCGACATTTCGTACATTAATTTCGATCTGTGCTGAGCTGCAGCTGTAGCCTTTTGCATAACAATTCTAAAGTACCTTTCAATTTTGGGTAATTCTTTAAGTAGCTCTTCAAATCTTGGGTTGCTGATAAAAACTATTTCTGTTTTTTCGATGCTTTGAATATAATAATTAGATGAGGTGTTATTCATAAAACTCATATAGTCTGACAACCACCAGCCCTCCTGAGCAAACTGCGTTATCTGTTCTGAATCTTTTTTATTTATGAAGAACATTCTCAAACAGCCTTTTTCAACAAAGTATAAATCTTTACAGATATTGCCTTCTAGTAACAAAAACTCTTTCTTTTTTAAATGAACTGTATTTATATATTTATTGATGACTAATTCATCACTAGCACTTAAATCAATGTACTTTCTTATATGCTGTAATAGTTTGTCAGGCATTATATATTTTCTCTTTTTTAAATATCATTAGATAGTAATTGTTTGTAAGTACTCCCGCTAAGCGAATTTGTTTCATGTATAGACAATTATTGTGCAAATGTAACATTAATTATCAAACCAAATAATTTTTTTAATTAAATCATAACATTACATCTCAACTAAGCAATGGCTAATGGTTGATTAGTGAAGTTGTGATATTTTCTTCTTTATCAATTTAACCCATTTTTGATTACGTAAAACTATTTGTATTAATGGATATAGCGAGGCAGCTACTCCAACTTGGGAGACGTATAAGAAGATTTACATATAATATCTTTTAATGCTTAATTAGTTAAAAAGAGCCGTCAGCAAACGAATGCTGACGGCTCTTTTTCCTTTTCCCTTTCTCCTCTTTATGGAGTTATATAAATTAGTTTTGTGGCTATAGTTGAACAGCCTGTAGTAGGATTAGTTTCTGTAACATTAATTGTCCATTGACCATATACACAACAAGGATCTAAGAAATGAACATTAACACAATTTCTAGCTGTTGCCGAGCAATAACCTTCAATTTTAGGTGAACTCCATGAATATAGATCTCCTGCAACTAATGGTGTAGAATATTGATAAGTAGCTAGCTTAGGAACGATATACGTATCAGAAGGTGAACCGGTAATTACTGGATTTGGAGCTGATTTAAGCGTCACACCATATACAGTAGCTGTAGCAGCAGTACATCCGTTAGCGTTAGCATAGTTTACACTTACAGATTGTGATCCTTCAACATTCCAGGTAACTGTAATTGAGTTAGTGCCTGCACCTGCTGTAATTGTACCACCTGTTACATTCCAGTTATATGAAGCCATACCTGCTTCTGTTGTATAAACATTTCCTGTAGTATGATTACATATATTTGTAGGTCCGATGATATTAGGTACAGGTAAAGAATTTACTATAAATGCCCCAGATACTGCACTTGTTTGATCTGCTCCACAGCTACTATGAACTACACAATAGTAGTATTTAGTTCCTGCAACTGAAGCTTGTGGTGTATAAGTATTTGTTTGTGCTCCATTGGCTGAGACTAATGATGTTCCTCCACTATTACTTGCACTAGTATTGCTATACCACTGATAAGTTAGAGTTCCTGTACCTGTTGCACTAACACTTATTGCTGTAAAAGTTCCATTTATACATTGTGTTTGGTTTACTGTTGACTGACTATTTATTGTAGTTGCAGGATTTACTATGAATGCTCCAGATACTGCACTCTTTTGATCTACTCCACAATCACTATGAACTACACAATAGTAATAATTAGTGCCTGCTGTTGAAGTTTGTGGCGTATAGGTATTGGTCTGTGCTCCATTGGCTGAACCCAGAGAAGTACCACCAGAATTGCTTGCACTAGCATTGCTATACCATTGATAAGTTATGGTTCCGGCACCGGTTGCTGTTAATGTAATTGGTGTAAATGTTCCGTTTAAACATTGTGTTTGTGTTGCTGTTGACTGACTTCCTATTGCAGTAGGAGTACATGGAACATATACCATTGTTATGTTTCTAGAAGCAGTGTTTGAAAAATTTGTACCATCATATACCTGAAAAGAGATTGTTTTTGTAATTGCTGATGTTATTATATTATTATAAGAATATGTAATAGTTCTTAATGCTGCCTGATAATTAGCTATAGAAGTTGTTCCGGTTAATGTTAGTACTCCAGTTGTTGAATTCCATGACCCTGTTATACCATTTGCATTAGTGAAAGCTAATACATCAGAACCTGATTCAAAATTACTGCTAACTGTTGCAGTAGCACTCTGGAAATTTACACCTTCATTTTGAGAAGCAACAATAGTTGAAGTAACATTTACGATGCTTGATCCTGTAGTATAATTTATATTAGTACCTTCTATATTAGTTAAAATAGGATTATTTGGTGTGAATTTTGCAAACCCTGTTCCTTCTTCTCCCTGAATTATATAAAGGGCATTTCCATAAACACAAATAGTAGCATCATTAATTGGCCATGGAAGTGTAAGTGTATTATTCCATGTAGCAGAACCGAGGTCATAAGAATAAAGATTTGTACCACCATAATTTCCCATACAATAGTAATAAGCATCGTAGATTGCTGAACCTAAAACTGCACCTCCAGGTATATCTGGAAGAGTTTCCCAAGTGTTTGTTGATACATTATATCTATCAAATGTATATGGAGGTTGACCATCACCTCTATCATGATAAAAATATCCATTCTTATATTGTAATCCACCCCAGGAATTATCTCCCCAAGTTAGATGACTTAAAGCAGTCCAAGTATTTGTAGAAACTACATATTTCCAAAGATTATCAGCACCACTCCCAAAAGTACCATTACATACATAAATATCTGTTCCATCATTTGAAATATTGCCTGTATAAGTACCTCCAGAAGGACCGGTAATTGTTGTCCAGCTATCAGTAGCAATAGTATAAACTTCCAAATCTGCGTATCCAGTATAAGACACATAATATTTTCCATTAAGAAGAGTTCCGCCTGCATTATTACCGGTTTGATGCGGAGGAGCAGCTAGTGTTGTCCAAGTATCTGTAGAAACATTATATCTATATAATCCTAAATGACTGTGATCTCCAACAGCATAAAAATAACCTGTAGATGGATCAACAATCATAGCTGATAAATTAACAGGACTGCTTGATAGTGATGTAAAAGCCCCTGAGATAACACCTCCAAAAGTAGTGGCTGAAAAAGACAATATAAATAATATTATTATAAGATGCTTTTTCACTAATTTGGTTTTTGTTAAATCTATTTGAGTAAATATTCTCTTCATTTTAATTATTTTTTAATTATTAATATTAGTATTTAATTTCAAAATCAATCCCGGTTAACAATTTTAGTTGATTAATAAGATTGTTTAATTCAACAGAAGCTGTCATGTTATTATTATGAATTATAACTTTACCTGAAATTGAGTTTTTCCAGTTTAGCAGTAAATCAGAGTAATTATTAATGTTATTAATATCAATAGGATTACTTGTTAAAAACAATTCGGTTTGATCGTTTTTAATAAAAATTTGAAGATTATTAATTTGCTTGCCAGCTATAGCATTTGATATTTGTTCAATACCATTAACTGTAGATTCGACTGTGAAATAAACATTTGCTGCATTTTGATAACGCATTTGTATTTGTTTCATGTTTTCATCATTAGAGACTTGCCCAACGATAGTATAATTTGCTGTTGTTGTTGTTTGAGCAAAAATATTTATTGAAAAAAACATCAATAAATAAAGATAAAATAATTTCTTTCGCATAATATAATTTATTATTTTTTTGCCTACTCTAAATAGGTTTTCGGCTTCCCCTGTTTTCTGTTTTTTCTAAATTTAAAAAACATTACATCTATATAAATGTTGTGGTTAGTTCGGGTTATCAAATTACTAAATTTAGGTTTGAATCTCTAAAAACTACTATGAATAGTGCGATACATGACAGTTTATTTTTAAATAAATAAAAAGTGTAACCGAACTTTTTTTGTATTTATAAGCTATAATTAGTTGATAATTCACTTTTTTTTGGTTTTCAAACTGCGCACCTCTAAGCTATTGACTCCCAAAAGGTAGTTGTTACCGGTTTTATGTTAATAACTAAACAATTATTTTTGTAATAGGGTCGATATATCTCTATATCTTTGTAATCCTAAACCGGACACCCGATAACCGTTTTATTAATTGAATAATTAGTTATACTGTTTTTCTTTAAACCAAATTTCGGGGACGTTAAGAAAAAGAGCAAAATACATTTTAAATTATGAGTGCAAACAGATTTTTTTTCAATCCTTTCGAATTTCTACGTAAATTTGGAAGAAACAAAGTTCAGATCTTTATTTTTTTACACATTCAGGCTATGAAAACCGAAGTGCTAACGAAACTTTTCATGCAACAGCTTATTGACGATACACAGGTACTGTATGATTTAATGTTTTCGAAAACTAGCGAGAAATCTTCTAAAATAGGACAACGTATTGCCGAAACTAAAGAAGTGAAAACAGCTATTAAAAATTTTAAAATAGGAGTACGAAAAGTGTATAAAAGGGCTGCTGATAAATTAGGAGAAGATTCTGTTATTTTTATCGAACTTTTCGGTCAGGGTTTAACTTATTTTGATCGTATTAAAATGGAAAATGCTTATCTGATTATAACTACAATTAAAGATGGTGTTAAAAAGTATAAAACCGAATTGGGTGTTGACATGCAAACGCTGATGGATGGATGTTATGCTGATTTTGACAATGCACGAATGTTACAAAGCGGACTAGTTAGTAGCATTAGGGGTAACAAACCATTATATGATAAATTTTTGGATCAAATGATTTTACAGTTAGATGTAAATCGTCTTACGATAGCTTTGGATAATAATTCGAACCCTGCCGAAAATTATTTTTACTTTGACGAAAGTGTTTTATATGTACCCAGTCATCACAAAGGAAAAGATGAAAAAGTGCCATTGGTTGTGGGTGTTGACCCTGATTCACAAATGGATTCCGGTGCTTCTTTCGGTCTCGGACAAAAAGTATCTATTTACAATCCATCAGATGATGATGCATATTATTTTGCAGCACGCACTGCTGATGAAGTAATGCCTGTAAGTTGTTTGTTTATTAAAAAGGGAGAAACAGTAGTATTAACTGCCGAACAAATGGGATGTCCCGAAAACAAATATCTTATAATAGGCAATCGAAGTATTAAAAATTTAGTAGTTGTCAAAATTATAATAGAATAATCACAATACAGTAATTATATTTATAAGTTCTGCAAAATTTAAAATAGTCTTAATATATTTAAAAGTCGTATCTCATTTGGTTGAGATACGACTTTTAGCTTTATGAGAAACCCAATAAGTTTTGGTGAGATTATCAACATCATTAAAAACACAGTATTAAAATATATATAATTAAATAATAACGTTGTAAGTCGTTACTCTTTTGCGTGCGATGCTCTGCGCAACGTTGTTTATCGTATCTCTGGAAATACAAAAGGGTGTCGCAAGCTTGCGGGTCGTTACGCTAGTGCGAGGGATGCTCTGCGCAACGTTGTTTATCATAACTCTCGCCAGAGAGATGCTCTGCGCAACGTTGTTTGTCGTATCGGCCGCCAGAGAGATGCTCTTCGCAACGTTGTTTATCATACCTCAAGCAAGAGAGTAGCTCTGCGCAACGTTGATTATCGTATCTCACAAAAAAAAGATACGACAAACAATGCGTCGTTGTTGATGCCACCTTTGTATCGTATATATATACAGCTACTTAAGAGCAGTTATTATTATTAGAGATAAAAAAACAATTATCTATTGATTGATTGGTATTTAAAGGATATTATTAATTAAAAAGGGACTAATGAGAGTTCATTTTGCAAAATAAACAACAAATAATATTCTAGTCATATTTAAAGGAGTTATTAAAGATTATACTAAAAAAATAGAATAAGAGCATTTCTACATTTATAAAATCTCATAATTAAAAACTTTTTTTAAAGCTAACTGTTAATTATTATTTTTTATTTGATATTCAGTAATAATGATAATTTATTAACAATGTTTTAACTATATTTTGAAATATTTTTACGATGTTAAACTAATTTTATTGACAATTACTTAAATGTTTTGAATATATGGATATAGAACTTTTTAAGAAATGTTTATTAGAACAAAAGTACAGCGAAAGCAGTATACATTCATATATAGTTTGTTTGAACCAATTTTACAACTATTTTAAAAAAAGTGGTGCTGATATTATAAGTTTTGAACTTGTAGAAAAGCATGTAAATTGGCTTATTAAAGATAAAGAAATAGGTGTAGCTTATCAAAAACAAATCTTAACATCGATACAAAAATATCATGAGCTGGTATTAAATCAATCAATAGAATTAAAAGCTATCCTGCCAAAGAATAATGAATTACAATTGCCAAATTGTTTGAGTAAAATTGATGTTAAAAATCTAATTGATAAAACTGAAAACATAAAGCATAAAGTTATCATTTGCTTATTGTATAGTGGGGGATTACGTCTATCAGAACTGCTTAATTTAACTATAAAAGATATTGATATAATAAATAACACCATACATATAAAAGAAAATAAAGATTTAAATGATAGGATAGTTAATCTTTCACCTGTTTTAATAGATTTATTGCCAAAATATTATTTAAAGTATAAACCTAAACTCTATGTAATAGAAGGAAGAAATGGAGAAGCAATAAATGAAAGAAGTGTGCAAAAAATAATACAAGCAGCAGGAATAAAAGCAGGAATAAAAGCACAAGTAACACCTAGATGCCTGCGTCATTGTTTTGCAACACATTTATTAGAAAATGGCACCGATATTCAATATGTTCAAGAGCTATTAGGACATAAATCTATTAAAACAACTGAGAATTATAATCACACTAGTGATATAAAGAATTCTAAAATTAAAAGTCCTTTGGATTTGTTGTAGTCATTAGAACTTTTACCCCTATAATATTTCCCATTAGTCCTGCATCTATAGCTTATTAATAACATAAAAGCCCGCCATTACTGACGAGCTTTTTTTTATTATTAGAACAAATATTATTATAATTCTGTTTTCCGAACTTCAAGTACTTTAAGTATTTTAAGTACTTCAAGTACTCTTTATTTATGGAGTTATATAAATTAGTTTAGTTGCTATAGTTGAACATCCCGTAACAGGATTAGTTTCTGTAACACTTATCTTCCATTCTCCATATACACAGCAAGGATCTAAGAAATGAACATTGACACAGTTTCGAGCACTTTCCGAGCAATAACCTTCTATTTTTGGCGAACTCCATGAATACAGATCTCCTACAACTAATGGTGTAGAATATTGATAAGTTGCTAACTTAGGAACAGAATAGAAATTATTAGGTGAACCTGTAATTACCGGATTTGGAGCTGATTTAAGCGTCACACCATATACAGTAGCTGTAGCAGCAGTACATCCATTAGAGTTAGAATAGTTTACACTAACTGTTTGTGCACCTTCAGTATTCCATGTTACTGTAATAGCGTTTGTGCCTGAACCTTCAGTGATAGTTCCTCCCGGCACAGTCCAAACATAAGATGTGTTACCAGATTCTGTTGTGTAAACATTTCCTGTTGTGTTGTTGCATATTCCTGTTGGACCACTTATAGTAGGTACAGGTAAAGTATTTACTGTTATTGTCCATGTTCCAGTAGAAACTATTGGAGTTGTGTTGCAAGTATTATCATTTGCATATCTTTGATAAGATGTTGTAGTAGTAAGAGGTCCCGCAGGAGTATAAGTAGATGCTGTTGCTCCACTGATTGCTGTAGCATAACTGTCAGCCGAGGATCTCCACTCATAAGTAATTGAATTATCACCACCACTGGCAACAGTTGTATTTCCTATTTCTGTAGTTGGATTAGTATTATAACAAATACTTTCGCCTGTTGTAGCTATGCTTCCTTCTGCGAAAGCATTATAAACTGTCATAGTTATAGGAAATGTATAGTCTGAATTACAAACATTACTGCCGATTGTTGAAACCGTTCTTCTCTGATAAGCGGTAGTGGTGGTTAAGGTTGGTGGCTGATAGTTTGCCGATGTTTCTGAAGCAATAGTAACATAGCTTCCACTTGCGTTGGTTTGCCATTCATATGTAATCGTTCCATCACCATCACCATAAGTTGCAGATGTTAAACCTGACGGAGCAGTGTTATAACAAATTGTTTGGGCTGTGGCAATAGCACCAGCTATTGGTGTTGACTGTACAGTTATAGTTATTGGAGAAGTAAAGTCCGAATAACAAACATTACTGCCGTTTGTTGAAACTGTTCTTCTCTGATAAGCGGTAGTTGCTGTAAGGGTTGGTGGTTGGTAGCCTGCCGCTATTTCTGAACTAACAGTAACATAGCTTCCACTTGCATTGGTTTGCCATTCATATGATATTATATTTGAACCTGTGCCTGCTGTGGCAGATGTTAAAGCAACAGGTGTTGTATTGTTACAAATGGTTTGGGCTGTAGCTATAGTTCCTGCTGTTACTAAAGATTGAACAGTTACATTAGCGTAACCTCCGGGTGTAGCATCACATACCCCGCTCTTTACTACTGCTCTGAAACTTGTTGTAGTGTTAAGGTTAGTTGCAGTATTGGTAGTACCTGTATTATTTATATCATACCAATGGTAGCCCATATCGTCAGTGTATTGCCATTTGATAACACTTCCCGTTTGACCACTTAGTGTCAATAAGGTGCTATTGGTGCCGTTGCAAACATTAGCTCCACCCGATATATTGCCACCATTTGAAGCTGCATTAACTGTTACATTATATACTATTGCAGAAGCTGCTGCACAACTGTTAACATTAGTGTAATTAACACTAATTGATTTAGCTCCTGAAGTATTCCATGTAACGGTTGCAGCATTCGTTGTACTTCCTGCTGTAATTATTCCTCCATCAATACTCCAGGTATATCCGGTCATGCCTGATTCGGTTGAATAAACATTTCCTGTTGAATTGATACAAACAGACGTAGTGCCACTTATTGTTGGTACAGGTAAAGAATTAACTGTAACTTTATATATCGTTGCTGATATAGCAGTACAACTATTAGTATTAATATAATTAACACTTAAAGAATCTGTACCAATAGTATTCCATGTAATAGTAGCTGTATTATCAGGTGATGTTCCACCAGCAGTAATAGTTCCACCACTTACATTCCATGTATATCCTGCCATTCCTGCTTCTGTCGTATAAACATTAGCAGTTGTATAATTACATAAATTTGTAGAACCCGAAATAGTTGGTGAAGGTAATTGGTTTACTGTTACTCCAAATATTGCCGATGTTGCAGAACAAGCTGTTGTACTTCCATCAGTAACTGTGTAAGTAATGTTAGTACTACCAACTTCTAAAGGTGTTACCAAACCGTTATTATCAACATTTGCTACACCTGTGATTGAAGAATTCCATACATAAGTTAATGTTGGTGTTCCTGTTGCATTTGAAGTCAATTGTAAAGCACTTCCCATACAAACGACATTTCCCCCTGTAATATTCCCTCCTACCAGTAATGGATTTACTGTTACTCCAAATATTGCTGATGTTGCGGAACAAGCTGTTGTACTTCCATCAGTAACTGTGTAAGTAATATTAGTACTGCCAGCTGCTAAAGATGTTACCAAACCGTTAATATCAACAGTTGCTGTATTTGTATTTGATGAGTACCATACATAAGTTAATGTTGGTGTTCCTGTTGCATTTGAAGTCAAAGTCAAAGTACTTCCCATACAAATGGCATTTCCACCTGTAATAGCTCCTGCTACAGGTAATGGATTAACTGTTATAGTTATAGTTGATGAATTAGCTGTACTGCAAACTCCACTTCCAACTACTGCTCTATATTGAGTTGTTGCTGTTAGATTAGTTGCTGTATAAGTATTTGAAGTGTCTGAAATATCATTTGAAGTTGACCAATTATCAGTTGAATATTGCCATTTAACAATACTACCGATATATCCTGTTAATGTAAGTAAAGTACTATTTGTACCATAACAAACAGAAACACCTCCTCCTATACTTCCACCTACTGAATACGGATTAACTGTTACACTCTTTACTGTTGCAGTTGTTGCTCTACAACCGTTCGCATTATTATAATTAACACTTACAGTTTGTGCTCCTGAAGTATTCCATGTTACTAAAATAGAATTAGTAGTACTGCCTGAAGTAATAGTTCCACCAGTTACATTCCATGTATAATTTGTCATATCTGCATCTGTTGAATAACTATTTCCTGTTGAATTAATACAAGCTGATATATTTCCGCTAATAGCAGGAAGAGGAAGAGGATTAACTGTTACGTTTAATACCTTTGTTGCTGTACATCCGTTTACAGTGTTGGTAACATTTACAGATTCTGCCCCTGAAGTATTCCATGTTATGGATAGAGTATAACCGGTCTTTATTTTAACTGCAGAATTTACAGTTCCACCTGTTACTGACCAGCTAGTTGAATTTGTTGTATAAATATTTCCTGTTGAATGCACACAAGCAGTTGTTGGCCCGGTTAAAGTTGGCATAGCAGGAGCGGGGTTTACTGTAACATTTTTCACTGTTGCTGTTGTTGCGGTACAATTATTACTATTAGTATAGTTTACATTCAGGGATTTTGCTCCTGAAGTGGTCCATGTAACAATAATTGAATCAGTAGTACTACCCGAAGTAATAGTTCCTCCTGTTACATTCCATGTGTATCCTGTCATTCCTGATTCAGTTGTATAAACATTTCCTGTTGAGTTTTGACATACTGTTGCTGACCCGCTTATTGTTGGTAGAGCAAATGTAAATGCTCCTGATATAGC
>TBL_comb47_HYPODRAFT_10005379_pt1 | contig 14274 bp, 10 predicted proteins | sample TroBogypolimnion_40_FD_10682 | JGI IMG/M metagenome (IMG submission 10682)
CGTCCCGCCTCGCTTTTCGGACTCCCCATCCAGTACTTTCCCTGCGGACACCACACCAACTCCAGCGTCACGCCGTCGGGTAGCTTCACCGTGTCGACGTCGCCGGCATTGAGCGGCGACACGGCACTAGCTCGCAATGTATCGGGCAGAGCCTTCAGCAAGGATCGTACATAGTCGCCATCGGACAACTTCCATTTCCAGATGGCGTGAAAGCGTCCGAGTTGCAGCCGGAGTTCGGGGGGCAGCGTCAGCTTCTCCAAATGGATAGCGACCACCGGTTTCTTTTCATCGCAGGCCATGTTGATCTCGTTCATCACCCACTCGGACTCCAACGCCTGGGCGGTCAGAAATACAAGAAAAAAGTCGCACTTCATAAGGGCATTGGCGATCACTTTTCGGAAGTCCTTGCTGGGCGGAATACCTTCGTCGTACCAGACGCGGTATCCCTGCTCCATCAGGTCCCGAATCAACGGAAAGACCTTCGCCCCGTCCTCGTGCTTATAACTGACAAACAGGTAGGGCTCTCCGCCCTGATACGCTTCCTGTATCTCTTCATTTACGCTAGCCATACTGTCTTGCTCCCCTTCAGAACACGTCCGATAAACGGTCACTATCATCACTCATACATTTTCAATCCCGTCCTTAAATAATCGCGGTAATAGATGGTTGTATCCCAATTCTCCGGCCTTTCCAAATATTCTCGCATGGCATCAGATTCTTCAACGGGATAGAGGTTATTGTACCCCCAATATCCCAAAACGCCCAAAGTGCCAACAACGACGACGCCGCCAACAATAGCCGCCCCAGGCTTACCTTTTATGCAACGCAACCCATGAGGCAACCTTTTTCCAATATTAAACAGGCGTTCGAACATTACGCCAAAACCAACATAGCCGGCCTTCTCAACCTCGACGCCAATTGGTTTAATTTTTGAATAAGCCCCCTCTTTCACATTTAGTATCGCGTCGCAGGGAGGTATCTTTTCCTTGACGCTATTAACCTTTCGAGTCACTTTGGGATCAGTACTTTTCACATGATCTGGGCTCTTCGTGTGATCTGAACTCGTTTTCCCATAGTCGTAGTCGGATGATTCGCTTCGTGTGTCACGAAAATATTTAATGACATTCTTCTTGGTTGTGCTGTAACAAATAACCACATTATCAAAGCAGTTGTAATAAAATAATTCATCTCTCGCACTGTATTGAATTTGTCTTGCAGCGGCAACCGCCAAGTTTTCCCAAGAGCGCTCACTAAAATGCGCTAAAAACGCTCCAATAACTGAAAAGAAAGCAATTACAAGCAGAAAGACTGCTGGGATCGCCAGAACCGCATACATCTTGTTCAGAGCCTTCTGCGTTGACGTCAAACGAGGAATTACCTCTTTGATTTTTGAATCCAATATTTCTAATATTTTGTTCTTAACTTCACTCCAGTCGTTGTCCCGAGCACGAAAATCTAAAAGACATTTCCGTTCCTTTTCACAAGGAAAAACCTGCAAGGTATCGTAAATCCATTGCACATGTTCAGCACCCCTATCTTTTAATGGCTCAATAACTAACGGGATAATCGCACACGGCCGGAAGTCTTTTTGCGAATACCGTTTCCTAATGAACGGCACCTCATAATCACGAATGAATTCTGAGGTGGCAAAATCTTGACTTATCAACAGAACAATAATGTCTGCGCTGTTGACTTCTGTTTCAATTTTTTCACGATATTCATTGCCAATTTGCTCAGGCTTACCAAGCATCTGGTCTGTCCAAATTTCGACCTGTTCCTTGCGTTGCTTTTGCAACCAAGGAATAAGCCGATATTTTCCATTTTCAACAACCCAGCCTGAGTTCTCGCGACTATAACTGACAAAGACCTTTATCAACTTATCCATAAGTCAGTTCCTTCACTTTGTCATCCAAAAAAACATCACTAATAACGCTGGAGTGTTCCCTGTACTCACACTGGCCATTGTCTAAACCTTGCGTTGTAACACTTGTCGTCCGGCACACATTGGATCGAACTCCTTCGCTTGTTCACATCTGAAACCTCTGACTTTTCTCCAAGTCGGCCAGAACCTCTTCTCCGACGAAACCTACGCACACGACCGAGCGCTCACCCGGATCTCACACCCCAGCTTGACCGCCCCTTTCAGCGTTTGCTCGACGGTCAGGCGGTCATACGTCCGTTCCGTCTCCGGCAACAAATCGTACGGCACCAGACACGGATGCGTCAAGGCCGCATCGTCACGCCGCTCGCCGTACCGCCACCCCTCGGCCAGCCGCTGCGCGGCCCACGCCTCGTGGACGTTCCGCGCCAGCCGCTCCACCAGCGCGGTCACCTCCGGCGGCAAGGTCACGCCGGACAGATCTTCAGGCTTCGGCCGATATTCCTCGTTCCCGTTCATCACGCACATTTCCCTTTCGCAATCCGCTCAGTCAGCCTCACGCCTGACCAAATAGGTCGGCAACCGGATGAGGCCACCTTTTGCCCCCCCCATGCGCTGCGGCATCCACACATAATATCGAGTCGTCCCCTCTTCGATGGTCGCGTCGCTCCATTCCTTGCCGCCCATCACGAGTCGTCGGCCACGTACAGCCCGATCAACCTCGCGTTGGGAGAAATGGAACATGCGCTCGCTGACCGCACGAATGAAGGTCTCGGTGTCTAGCGCGTAATGATCCATCTGCCCCGTAACAATGGACGATTCCACGCACAAACCGTTCCAGAACGCATCATCGAACACCCGGTCATTAATGAAGCGCTCCAGCGCCTCTTTGTCCGAAAGCGCCCTTTCCGTCTCGGACTGAAGCGCTCCCGTCGGATCCATGTCGGGCGGCATCATTTTCCACGGCAAAGCCTGCGCACCCTGACTCTGAACCACCGCGCCTAGCATGCGGGCATACAGCCCGCCGAGTCCCAGCCGAAAGATCAACCGCAACCGTTTGATCGGCGTTCGGCTCTCGGGGCCCATCGTCCCCGGACGCGTGTTGGCGAAGAACCGGGCCAGCTTCGCCCGATGCTGTTCCGTCAACGGGATCAGATACGTGTTATCGCCGTCCGTCAACCGTTGCGTTTTGGGATCAAAAACGCGAATCTTGGGACTGGTTTGTCCGTCCCTCCGCGCGTAAGCGACGGCAACCAGTTCGCCCAGCGTCCACCAGGACTCCCGGTAATCGTCCGTATGGTAAATCCAGACCTCATCGCTCGCGCTCAGTTCATCTTCGAGCAATCCCACAACCATCCAGCGGCGCCCTTCCGATAACAGCTCGTTTTCCAGCGCAAACTCGCCCGGAGCGATGACCCGTGTGTCCACATTCTCATATCCCGTGAACTCACCGCGCAGAACGCGAGCCTCCAGCTCTTTCACCTCACGATAATAGCGGCCCCGGTGGCTGATGAAGATCCGCCGCCGACCTTCAACGTCCTTCGCACGTTTATCTGGAGCAAACTTCTTCAGCATCGCATGGTACTGGGCCGGATCGCTCTCCAGATTCGAAAGTTCTTCCGGCGTCAGCCGGGGCTCGGGAGCCTCGTCGATGCGCTTCCTCAACTGTTCCCCCATCCACGCCAGAATCGTTTCGTTGGTCAGCGTGTGTCCGTAGGTCGGCGCACCGCCTGCGATACAGGGAACCAGATTGAGCGGAAGCGGCGTGCGGCTGACGATCAACGCATGGGGGAAAGTCTTCGCCAACTCCACCAGAACGCGAAAGACCTCGTCGCGTCCATCCTCATAGCTGGCATCGATCACCACCGTGTCGTCGCAGAGCAAAGCCCGGATGACCTCGCCTTGCGAAAGCGCGTTATCCGGACGGACCTCAAAGCCCAGCGACTCCGCCAGTTTCAGCACATCCGCCCGCAACGCCAAGCCGACATTGGTCTTAGGTGAAAAAATGGACAGCACTTTCATATGAAATAGCCTCAACATCCTCCGTGACTTGTTTTGTCGCCAGACTTAATCGAGCGCGTCCACAAGTCCGAGCTTGCCTGCTACGAGCCAAGACCAGAACTGAAGACAAGCCGGAAACCGAGATTACCATAGCCCCAGTCCGGATCGAACCTACCCCTGTAGGCAGAACGGCACTTGCTGGCATCGTTGCACCATGCGCCGCCGCGGATAACCCGGTCATCCCCCATATCTGGGCCTGCTGGATCTGTGACAGTCGCTTCGAAACAATCGCATCTCCAGTCGGCGCACCACTCCCACACGTTCCCGTGCATGTCGTGGATACCCCATGCGTTTGACCGCTTCTGCCCCACTGGATGCGTTCTTCCGCCACTGTTGTCACGATACCAGGCGAAATCGTCAATCCCAGCCCCGTTAACATTGTAGTTCCCCGTCGTCCCCGCACGACACGCGTACTCCCACTCCGCCTCCGTCGGCAACCGGAACACGCCCGCCCCTGCGAGCCCAAGCCCGTTCAGTTCGGCAAGGAAGCCACCCTGTTTCTTACAGATGTTGTTCCACGACACCTTTTCCGCAGGGTAATCCTTGCGTCCAGGGAAACCAAAGCCTTCCGCCGGCACGTCCCCCATCACCTCCAGCCACTGCCGCTGCGTTACGGGAAACTTCCCAATACAGAACCCCTTCGTCAGCGTCACCCGGTGCCGGAACTCCTCGTCCTCCCTTCCTTCCTCGCTCTTCGGGCTCCCCATCCAAAAAGTCCCCGGCGGACACCACACCATCTCCAGCGGCACGCCACCCGGCAGTTTCACCGCCATCATGTCGCCAGCCCTTCTCACCGAAACGGAAGCGCCATGAAGGAGCGCCACGGCAACGTTCCGCAGCGTATCGGGCAGCACGCTCCTTAGTGATTGTTGACAATCGGCGCCAGACAACCGCCACTTCTTGATGGCTTGAAATCGTCCAAGTTGCAACCGGAGTTCGGGTGGCAACTTCAGCTTCTCCAAATGGATCGCAACCACCGGCTTCTTTTCGTCACAAGCCATGTTGATCTCGTTCATCACCCACTCGGACTCCAGCGCCTGGGCCGTCAGAAATACCAGAAAACAGTCGCTCTTAACGAGGGCATTGGCGATCACTTTTCGGAAATCCTTGCTGGGCGTGATGCCTTCGTCGTACCAGACACGGTATCCCTGTTCCATCAACTCCTTGATCAACGGAAAGACCTTCGCGCCGTCTTCATGCTTGTAACTGACGAAAATATAGGTCTCGTCGCCCTGATACGCTTCCGGCAACGTTGTGTCCTTTTCCATCATATCGTCATCTTTCAGCTTTCAGCTGTAGCTTAGCCAAAGTATCACGCACATTCTGCGCCAGTCGCTCCAACGCTCTTGCTTGCTAGAAACCAAGACCAGAATTAAGGGCGAGCCGGAAGCCGAGTCTGTCGTTACGCCAGTCAGTATCAAAACAGTCCCGACAAGCAGATCGGCACCTACGAATGCCGGCGAACCATGAGCCACCGCGACTGATCCGGCTGTCGCCAGTATCAGGGCCGACCGGGTCGATAGCGGAACCTTCGGGACAATCGGCTTTCCAGTCCGAACACCACTCCCATACATTTCCATGCATGTCGTGGATGCCCAACGCGTTTGCCCGCTTCTGCCCCACGGGATGTGTTTTGCTATTGCTGTTTTCTCTATACCAACCGAGGTCATCGAGACTTGCGCCGCCAACATTGTACGGCCCATTTGTCCCCGCCCGGCACGCATACTCCCACTCCGCCTCCGTCGGAAGCCGGAACATGTCCGAACCCGCGAGGCCGAGATCGTTCAGTCTGGCAAGGAAGCCGCCCCGATTTTCGCAGATGTCGTCCCACGACACTTTTTCCGCCGGACACTCCACGTTTCCAGGGAAGCCAAAACCGTCCACTGGCGCATCCCCCATCACAGCCAGCCACTGCCGCTGCGTCACTGGGTACCTACCGATCCAGAACCCTTTTGTCAGCGTCACACGGCGTCGCACCTCATCAACATATCGGGCCACCTCGCTTTTCGGGCTCCCCATCCAGAACGTCCCTGGCGGGCACCAAACCAGCTCCAGCGGAACGCCTTCAGGCAATTTAACCGTCATCGTATCGCCAGCTTTACGCACCGAACCGGAGGCGGCATCGCACGTTGCCGCACAATCCCGCAACGTATCTAGCAACGCCTTAAGTAGAGATCGCCGATAGTCTCCATCCGACAGCAGCCACTTCCAAATGGCGTGGAAACGTCCGAGCTGCAGCCGGAGTTCGGGCGGCAGCGTCAGCTTCTCCAAATGGATAGCAACCACCGGCTTCTTTTCGTCGCAAGCCATGTTGATCTCGTTCATCACCCACTCGGACTCCAGCGCTTGAGACGTTAGAAACGCAAGGAAACAGTCGCTTTTCACTAGGGCGTTGGCGATCACTTTTCGGAAGTCTTTGCTGGGCGGAATGCCTTCGTCGTACCAGACGCGATATCCCAGCTCGTGCAGCTCGTTTAGCAGCGGATAGACGACTTCACCGTCCTTATGCGAATAGCTCACGAAAATATAGGGCTCGCTGCCCCGGTACGCCTCAAAAGGCAGCGGTGCGCTCACACTGGCCATTGTTAGTAGCTCCTTCTATTGCACAAACACCCGCCCGTCTACGCCGATTGATATCCGGCAACAGATGAGCGGGATACTGTTAATGGGCAAAGCTTGCTTTACCGATGTCAGACGAGTCGCTTGGCCTCCAAACGGCCCTCTTCCAGAAGCCGAGGAATCACTTGGATGTTGATGCGATCTTTCTTCTTGGTCGCATCAGAAAGTTGTTCGTAATCTCTGATGTCCGGATGGAGATTCTTTTCGCTGTCGCGAACAGCTCCCCAGCGCCAGCCTTTGAGAATGCGCCAGGTCATCCAGCGGGCATGCTCAGCGCGGGCAAGCTCTTCTTCGCGGACATGAAGTTCGTGAACGAGATCACCCGACGGCGAAGGAACGAAACCACCTTCTGGCACTTCGGACAGCTCATAGCCCAAAGCGCGGAGTTTGGCCCATAGATGGTCGGCCGCCTCGCGGTTGGACTCCCGATCCTCCTCAGACAATGACTCCCAGGTTTTTCCGACAGCTGTAGGCTGGTTATTCGCACGGCGATCAGCGGTCTCGACGCTCTGCCATGCCTCATGAATTTTTCGCGCCAAAAAGTCGAGCCGCTGATTCAGAAGTACGCCGACACCAAACACCTCCGCGTCCGATGCGAAGTAAACAACTTCGGGATTTTTGCCCACTGGCTTGATCTGATCAAGTACCCCTCCGAGCCTCTCGGGCCGCGCAATCCGACAGAACACACGATTGATCGTGCTGCACCGCCGCTTCAAATCAGACGCCATATGGGCGAGAAGGCCGAGCACCCGCATCGTCTCAGACTCGGTTTCGATACAGAAAACCAGCGTCCGGCGTTCCTCTCGAACGCGCTCGGCGTAGAATATCCGTTCGCAAAACGAGAGGTCAGTCGTCGAAAGCGTACAAAACTCCACATCGCAATATTGGCGAAATTCGGGATGGTAGCGCTCGAATTCGGCGATCCGATCCTCTGCGCAAGGATCGATCACCGTGATCTTCGGCTTGGCGACCCGCCATTCCGTCCCACCCCCGCTCTGACGGTAGAGTTGCTGGGCCGAGAGCATGAGGCGAAGCGCAGCGCACTGACCGAAAGCCGCGAACCCAACGAGGAAGACGTGTTCAGCGGGTGGGTAGCCGTCCGCAAAAGTCGGCGGGATGGGGAACCGCCGGACGAGAAGCCGCGCAAATAACTCGTAATAGTTAAAGAGGTGGAGACGGATGCGGGAACCGGCGAAACGTCCGTTGCCATCGGTCAATCGTTGCAGCGAAAACTTAAATTGCATGTCCACGATCTGGGCGTAGGCTTCAAGTGGAGGTCGTTTTCCCGAACGCCGGACGCAGAGCTTGTCGGCGGCGACCAGCGTCTCGATGTTGAGCCGGTCGTCTTCGTGCAAAGCAACCAAATAGCTCGCCCGATGGACCACCGCACTCGCCAGAATGGCCGTATCGCCGGAATCGCCCTCGATCACCACAACGCCGCTCGGAATGGCTCCCCGCTCTTCCGGGTTACGTCCCACCCAAATCGCGCGCTTTCCTTTGGACCGAAGGTCGGTAATCAAGGTTAGCGCACGAGAGCCGGAGCCGCAGACCACATACTGATGACGCCAGAAAAGAAACGCCCACCACTGTAACAGGCGACGATCAAAGACCAGCCAAAAGACGGCGGGAAGAATGAGAACATCCCATAGCGCACATCCGAATCGGGCAATTTCCAAAAGCGGCCCAATCGGAGGATCATCCGCCTTCGGCTCTTCAAACCCTGGCTGAGGATAGAAATGCAGATGAAACGTCTGAAGAGCCTTGAAGGCAGAGTCTGAATAGGTGTTTCCCATGTTGTGATAGCCGATCCAACCGCAGAGAAAAAGTGCGATCCAGATACCAATCAGGCTCGCAATGATCTTAAGCGGCAGATGCTCGTTTGAAGCGCCTTTGTGTGACATGTGCTTGCTCCTATTTTCCGGCAACAGCCGGAAGATCAACGGGGTTCCGACTCAATTCTGATGTTCATTTTTACGCAAACAGAAACTCATTGACATTGAGGATTCGTCCAAGTTCGCAAATAATCGCCGAGCCTGCAACGCTTTCGTCGGTATCAAGGCGATCACGGCACCGACCGTCCCGTTTGTCGTCGGCGTTCTGACCCAACAATACCAGACATCCTCTCCCTCAAATACTGTCCTCATAACACCGCTTGCCCGACTAGAATCAAGCATCGCATCTTGCAAAAGTCGTGTGAGTTTTCTAGAAAGAACAGAAGAAAGCAGTTTGTCTTTATATTCCGTGCGAATATCGAGAAAATCTCCCACCTGCATATCTGTCCGTCCCTCAAGTCGACTCATGATGCGAAAACCTATCACGCCATTAGTTGAGGAATGATTCAACTCCAGCCACGCCAAATGAATTCTTTCTGGTTTAAGCTTCTCCCCCAGTGACTGCTTAGGCAATTGCCGACTAAATTCAAAAAACAGATCGTCGAGCGTAAACATATCGACGCACATCGCACCTAAAAACCGCCCCTGTCCGGCAAGCGCCTTTGCATATGAACATCCATATGTTCTGGTCGATGAGAACTCGTAGGAAATAATTCCTGACGAACGCGCGTCCTCTTTGCAGAGGCGATACCATGGTCGATCTCGATGGTCATATTCACTGTTGAACCACTCCCGCCAGGGATAAATGCACCACGCACCAGACTCAAAACCAATACAAAGGGATCTAAATTTGTATGCCCCGCTACTGTAGAGTTCACGAAACTTTGGCGACATCCCAGCCAGTTGTTGAACATTGGTCGGAGCTGTCACCGTCGCATTGCGAACCAACATAAAACCTGGGTAATCAGGACAAATCGCCAATTTGCGCGAATGCCCCTTATCATCTACTCCGTAAGGAGAAACACGAGGATCAACAGCGGTGTTCGGCGGTCGTAGTGAGGACATCAAGTAGTAAACATCTGTATTCCTGGGAGGCAAAGAAAGGGAATCTACAATGGGTTGAGTCATCTGCGTCAAATAAATTTCGGCTGCCGTTTTTCGCTCCAAGATCGTCCGCTCTACGTTTCCAGTAACGGTTGTCATAAAATTATTTGCGAGATCGTCAACACGCCCAAGATTCCTATAATAAAATACAGCAACAACCGCAAGGCCCGCCACCATTACCCCCGCAGCGCACATGAGAATCCGAACACGATGGCTGAACAAACGACGTAACCGTCTTTGACGCTGAACAACATCCGTCAGTCGCTCATGCACCAATTCCACCCGAGTCCCAGAAGGTCGTTCTTCGCGGCGAACAAGATTTCGATCAATCAGTGTTTGGAGCGTATGCGCATCAATGTCGTAATTTTCAACCGCGTTTTCCCATGCACAACTGTCACGACGACCGTTGCGAGTGAGCAACCCTTCTTCAATAAACTGGCGCACTCGCTTGGGCAAACCCCGAAGAGCTTCTTCATAGAAATTGTGAATGATCTCGTCACGCGTACCAGAAAGCAAAGCTGAATCAATATGCGTTTGTTTTGCGGCCAACCGACGCCGATTCAATTCGTACAAAACAACGTTCACAAGAACAGGTTCGACCTCCATCGTTTTATCAAGTTGTTTCGTCTCGTTGGCACAAGCAACAAATCGAATAATCTCATCTGCGATCTCGCCCGAAACCAAATGTCCGCCCGCCCTTAAAACGACTTCCTTTGCCTGCGGCTCGTCCATGCATTGGAGTCGCAACATATTTCCAAGAATTGCAGGGAACCGGTTCGACAACGAACTCAGTTCCGGCAGATAATCTTCGCGCAAGGTGAAGACTACCTTACACGTCGTTTTGTCGAAATCAAAGCGGCTGGATGGATCATCCTCTGTCTCTAAATTATTCTTTTGCTTGTATTCGTCCTCAAAAGACGCGAGCAGCGACGCGGGGGGGCGATTCTCCAAGAGCGCTGACAACTCATTCAATAACAAGTCAACACCCGAAATGGACTCTTCGTTGCGACGCCCAACCGTAAAATACTCTTCAAATTGGTCAAAACACAGCACGGGGGTTATCAATCGATTACGGCTGTCCCAAAAATCTGACCCTCTGTCATGAAAGTACGCCCACAGGGACTCTTCCCGGTTTATCGGACGAAATTCGACACCGTGGGATCGCAGCGTATCTTGAAAAACTAAAATCACCTGGTTCTTGGGCGATGGAGCACCACTGGAAAAATCCAAGCGAATGGGAACCGGGATCATACTTGACTCGCGAAGTCGTGGATATAACCCGGCGCAAAGTAATGAACTTTTTCCCAACCCCGACTTTCCATAAAAAACAGTCAACCGTTCGCGCCGGACCATCCGAAATAGCTCATCAACCTCTTTCTCGCGACCGAAAAAAAAGTTCTTTTCGGCCTCAGAAAACGACTGCATGCCAAGCCAAGGGTTATCGCAATTGAGTGCACAAGAATTTGGGGTGTCGCTCATTTCAAATTCTCCGAAACTGGTTCCTGCTTCACATAGTTGCGAACCAATTTCTTAAGATCGCCAATCAACTTATCATTCGGAATGCCCCCAATAGCGATACCTACCTGTTTATCTTTGAACTCTTGTGGTATCCCAACTGTTTGATCAATGCGAAAATCATCGAGCAGAACGGGAATAATAAACGTTCGATCCGATCTCATTTGTTGGAGCCGCTCCAATGCCCACTTCCATTCCAGAATAAAAAATCCCTCGGTGCGCATTTCTGTAGTTTTAGAGATCACTGGAAGAAAAAGAAAACACTGCTCGATGTGCCCGCGAATTTTCTCTCTATAGTGATCGCCACATCCCAACCTATCGGCATCCATCCAGACGTTAAAGCCAGCTTTATCCAACGCGTCGCGCAGTTTCGAAACCTGAGTAACATCTTGGCGTGCATAACTGAGAAACAACCACGGTTCTGTTTTTGACACGTCAGGGGATACTACCGAGTTGGAATGGTCGGTGGTATTAGCACTACAAACCGAGGGATGCTTCGCAAGCCATCGCACGTTTAATTCCTGGACAAAATCGATGGGCGAACCACCCTCATAAAAATAGGTCTCTCGGCTAAATTGATGAAAAAAGGAAATGAGACGGCTCTCATCCTTACGCGGAGATTCAACAATAAATTCGTCCATACCTCGCTGGTCGATAAACCGTTTTCCTCTCGCCGTGCGGATGAAGAACCGTGCTAACCAATCAGGAAAGGCATTACCAATGAACAGTAAATGATGAGTACGCAATTCATCGCAAAGCATTTTAGGTGGTTGCGTTTGCAGACTACACAGATATTCCAGCATATCCTCTTCTGTAACGGCGTAGTGTGGCGTTCGGCATATTTTTCCGAATAACTGGAACACTATTGGTAGTCCTGTCGCAAGTTGTTCATGTGTAATATCGGGAGAGAACTCTGGCGTGTAGGCAATCGAAATGGCTCTATCCGAATTATCAAAGCGCGCTTTGTCAAGGGCTTGTTTCATCCACGGGTCAAAGGTTGTTGAAATATAGAAGCGGAACGCGGAAATGTTTGCCAAAAGGTATAATGCCTTCGGAATTGGAAGATTCAACTCATCAAAAGCCCTTTTGGTACGCGAGTAAATTTGGTTCCTGCTGTCGCGGAAACGGTCCACTGACCCCACAAACTGGCTTAAGGATAAGTCGCATGCACCCTTATCAATTTGCAGATCGTGTGCAATTTTATGACCCAATAAATCGTACACATTTTGCGGCCCATCCGATTGGTCAACGACAAGCAAATCCTGACCAATGATCGGAATGACAAGTCCTTCTTCCATGTAATAAAGCAAATCATTCCAGAAATTCTCTCGACTCAAGTCGTTAGCCGCCGTTTTGTCCACATTCATAGCAACTTTTCCTTTCATCAAAAAAAAACCTCGCCCACGCGTCCAACACTGTTAAGCGAGGTAACATTCCCCTCTTTCAATGCCTTAAATGTATCCGGCGGTTCCTTGGCTGGCTATCGCTCCCCGCCCAGAAGCCGCTGGAGCAGATCGACTGGGAGGCGCTCGCCGGAATCAGCCGCCAGAAGATCGCGGAACTGGCCAGATGCGCGTTCGTCGGGGCGTCCGAAGACGTCGTCATCGCCGGATTTATCGGCACCGGCAAGACCCATCTGGCCATCGCACTGGGCGTGGAGGCGGCCGCCGCCGCATCCACGTGCTCTTCCGCAATTGGCTCACTGAAAGCCATTACAGATTGTTATTGTCATTTGAACATATCCCATTTTGATAACTTCTTCTTGAAACCACATTTTGAACATTCCCAAAACAGGAAATAGAAAGGTGGAATCAAACTCCACTTATCTTTTGGCACAAATTTTTGGTTCAATTTGCACTGTGGGCAATATTTGTCCTCGGGTAAAGGAAGTCCGCTTGAACGCGACATTGCTTCTCCGATTTCACTTAACAAGCCTGGCATTGTCCATATCCTCCATTGTATTCATGTTTCGTTTACCCGATCAACAACTGCGCGACACCTACAACCGCGCCCAGGATGTACCCGAGCACTTGAATCGCGCCCAAATGCTGGGCGGCAACGGAGTTGATCATCTCGTGGAACATCCGCACATCCTGCTCTTTGACGGCCTGCTCGACCCGCCCGGCAATGTTCAACCCGGTTATGATCTTCTCCCGTCCGGTCTCCTTGATCATCTTCTCGATCTGCGGACGGGCCGACGGCAGCAGCTCATTCTCAACCCATCCCCATAGGCTCTCGGACTCCAGAAACTGACCCGCCAGCTTGGGCAACGTCTCGTGCAGGTAGTTCCGCAAGAACGCCTCAAGCCTGTTCTTCACGTCTGCTACCATGCCGTTCAGTTTCTCGGCTGACTCGGACGACGCCATCCACGACCTGGCCCGCTCCACAAACGTCAGCAGCTCATCGCGGATTTTGTCGACGGTCTCAGGCTCAGACAACCTCTCTTTGAGCTTGTTTTCCACCATTTGCCAATCCGTGACCGCGACAAGGCCGTTCGACAAGGTTTCCGCGACAAAAGGGAGCTTCAGCTTATCTGAGAGATACTTGAACGCAATGCTTCTGACAGACTCCCTGATTTCTTCGATCAATTGAGGCGAACGCCGCTTCAACCCGGCAACCACATTCTGCGCAATCAGCGTCCGCGTTTCCTGCGACGTGAGCCGGGGCTCGATCTCCTTCTCCCAAAACTCTTTGACCGTGTCCGGCGTGACCATCCGGTTGATCGCCTCAACCAGCGACTTTTCGATGTGCGGAATCAGAAAACCGACAATCCGAGCCTCGTGTGACCTCAGAAGTTCCTGCACACTGGCTCGGATGTTCGCGATCACGGTTTTGTCCTGAATCAGGCCGACAACCATTTCGCACAGTTCGGTGGAGATCTTCTCCGGGTTCAGCAGATTCTCTTGGATTTGTTGCCCGGCCTGCCGCCCGATTTGATCCTTATTCTTAGGCACCAGCCCCTGTTTCCAGTACCCGAACGTGATCAGTGACAGCGGATGCTTCCAATTCACATCGTACGGCTTGAACAGCATCTCAATGGCGATGTAGTTGGTGATGTATCCGACGGCGGCGGAGATCAAGACCGGCACAGTCCCTTTTGTCCACCACACCGGCATCACAAGACCGTACCGCGGAGCAATCGCTTGTCCTGGCAGCAGAATTAAAAGCGTGGCAACACTCACCGGCAGGCAGAACAACTCAAACCCTGCGAACACGCGTTTTTCGGGGCTCGCCGTGCGGTCGCAGGCCATCCGCCACCGCACG
>TBL_comb47_HYPODRAFT_10005380_pt1 | contig 14267 bp, 11 predicted proteins | sample TroBogypolimnion_40_FD_10682 | JGI IMG/M metagenome (IMG submission 10682)
TATCAGGAATTTCATTATGCAAATAATACAATTTAACAAATCGATATAGGTCTTGAATAATATGTGTAAGGATAATTTTATTCTGAATAAATGAATCTGTTTTCTCTTTATCAGCAGTTAATTCCTTTAATTGTTCCTGTTCATTTTTCAGCATTTCAATTATTGTCTGCCTCTGAGTTTGTGGAATATTATACAAATTCAAAAGCATAGAATACTTATCGCTATTACACAAATATGGGGAATTATAAAGAATTGAAGTTATAGTTTTACTTTCTTCTGAATCACTAATAAATCCATCCCCATCGGTATTTTCATAGAAAGGAAGAAACCAATTGTCCTCATTCTTGAAAAAATCAAAATGTTTCAATAAAGAAAATGTACCCATTAATACATCAGAACCTTCCATCTGCAAATCTGTAAACTCCTGAAGTTTATCAATTAAGTCAGGTGAATCTTCAAATATTTTCTCCCAATCTGGGTTTTTCTCAACATTAAATTCTTCGCTGATGAGTTTATCCAAATCAAGTTTTTCTCTCAAGTTGGATTCAATTCTCATAACTTCAGGTATAATTTCATCTCTGAATTTCTTTGATATATTTTCAGTATCACAAGCCTTGAGCATTTGAAGAATAAGATGTTTAAGGATATCTTTTGGAGTCTCATTAATTAAATTACTAAAAATTGATTCAAGTTCAGGATATAGCCAAATGCGATCATCATATAAATAGAAAGCTATTATTAGTCCGGCTAATGCTCTTTGGCTAACCATTGGATCCTCACTTTTGAAATAATTATAGAGGATGATAAATTTTTCTTTTTCAAAATGTCGTTGTAACCCTAACGATAAACCGCTTACAATGAGACATCTTTCAATCCATGAGAACTTTTTGGAGTGTAGAATTCTTTCTAATAATTCCACATCAGATTCAGCCAATTTATCACACAACCAGCCTAGATAAAAACATTTCCTAACAATTTCCTTTCGATAAATACCTGTATCATTCTCCGTTTTATTGTTCTGATCTGAAAATAGTGCCCCTAATTCCTCATTAAATGACTGTTCATCTAAATTTTGCATCGTTACATTGGAGAAATGTGCATCATCAATTCTAAGTTCTCTTCGCAATTTATCTATATGAAGACCCATATTGGAAAATGCAAATTGAAGTGTGAAATCACATATTTCAATTAAGGAACGTTGAATGTTGAGAAATATATTATTACGCTGTGGATCTGAAATACCGGAAACAGTGTAATTGAGCATGTTTCTATAAATGATTTTAAATTCAGAAACTTCATCTAGTTTTCCGGGTAAACGTGCAGCAATAACAAATTTCTCAAGAAATTCAAAACTTTCTCCAATTTGATTGTTCAAAATGAGTTTACAAATCTGGTGATGTAAATGTTCGGCTTCCTGTCTATTCATAATTTGATGATTTATATTATTCCTGACTATCAAAGATAGTTCCGAAATGAATAAAATCAGTAAGAATGTCAGTATCTAAATAATATTTAACAATGAAATTGAATTTTATGCGTATTTCCATCTATCGGAATACCATAGGGAGACTTTTATGGACTAGAAAATATTGAAAAATTGATCTGCGAAAGAAAAAAATCACACTATAGAATATTGATTGAAAGGGAGTAAATCAATAAGTATAAATAAAAAAGTCAGACATATGCCTGACTATTCTTTATCGTGATCCCGACAGGATTCGAACCTGTGACCCGCAGCTTAGAAGGCTGCTGCTCTATCCAGCTGAGCTACGAGACCATCGTGATTATTGTGCAAAAGTAATCATTTCTACCGGAAAGACAAGGCATTGTCTGAATTTTTGTTTTTAAATTGGAAGGAATGATTGAATGAGCTCATTTTAAGATCAGGAGATGAATCTTTTCAAATACTTAAATGGTTATTATAAATAAAGATGTTCTATAAGAATTTTTAATGCTATTAAGATTAAAATGACTCCTCCCAATATTTCCATTTTCTTACCTAAGTGTGCACTTGCTTTCTTGCCAAATAATATCCCCAGCATGGCTGCTATAAAAGTCACGACTCCAATTATTACGATTGAAATATAAATATCTGTCTTAATGAATGCAAAACTTAATCCAACTATGAGTGCATCAATACTTGTTGCTATGGATATATATAGTATAAACCAAATATTCAGAGGGTTAAAAGTTTTACTCTTATCTTCTTTTTGACTCTCCCAGATCATTTTTAACCCAATGGATAGTAACAAGCCAAACGCAATCCAATGATCATAATTACTTAAATATTCTGAAATTCTTTTTCCAGCCAGCCATCCGATCAAGGGCATCATCCCTTGAAACAATGCAAGTGAAAAGGATATTTTCATGGCGTTATAGAAACTTATATGTTTCATCATCAAGCCACTAGATACAGACACCGCAAAAGAATCAAAGCAAAGACCAATTGCGATCAATAAAATTGTAATAAAATCAAGTAGGGTCATTTTCTTAGTATTCTATAATAAAAAGGATCACAAAATTAATCATCTATTTGATATAATGATCAAAGAATAATGTATATATAAATGTTGTATAAAAATGGAATTCTAAAGTTATTTGGAAATTCCTTTTATTCATTCAAATCAATGAATAAATAACCCTTTTCCGATGATTGGATATTATTTTGAAGGTAAGATCTGAGTTATACATTCACCAAACCCTATTTGAATTCCATTTCGTTTACCGTACCCTTTAATTTTAATTTTGTCGTAGTCAAAGAGGTGCTTACGCAATGATCCATCTTGTAAAAGAATGGGTTTAGTCCCACGCCAGGTTAATTCAAGTAAAGAGCCATATGATTCCGGATTTTGTCCACTTATTGTACCAGATGCATATACATCACCGACACGTATTTTGCAACCATTCCTGGACTGGTGGGCCAATTGCTGACAAATATTCCAGTAAATGAATCTGTAATTTGTTTTACTGAGCAATAAAGGATCTTGTGATTCAGGTTCGAGGAAAACTTCAAGATTGATATCAAAATTATGTGCTCCCGGACTCTGTAGATAGGGGAGTACCTTAGGTTCCTGCCTAGGTCCAACTACACGGAAAGCTTCAAGTGCATCTAATGTAACGACCCATGGTGACATTATTGAACCAAAGCTCTTTGATGTAAATGGGCCGAGTGGCACCTGTTCCCAGGTTTGAAAATCACGTGCTGTTAAAATATTTAACAAGACAAATCCCAATATATATTCCTCTGTTTTTTCAACAGGAATTGTTGTTCCCAGTTCGCTCTCTTTACAAGTAATAAAAGCTACTTCCAATTGGAAATCAAGCCTTCGTGTTGCTCCATATAAAGGAAATGCAGCATCACCAGGTTTGTATTGACCCATTGGTCTGTGTATTTTTGTCCCGGATACAACAATAGTAGATGTTCTTCCGGGATTACCTTCAGGCATATGACGCCAATTTGGGGGCAAAGGATTAGCTGGATCCCTATACATGCGTCCAATATTCACATTGTGTTCCAAACTGGAATTGAAATCTGTAAAATCTGCAACTTCTACAGGAAGTAACATCTCAACTTCATCAGCCGAAGACAGTATCTCGTTTCTCAGTAAATAATTATCCCGTATAACAGGGCTATTGACCTTGAATAATTCTGAAATCCTCTTGCGTACTTTGCGCACAGCAGTTTGGCCAAGGCATGCAAAAGAATTAAGGGAAGGTTGATTGAAAACTTCAACATCTACAATGCCACAATCATCAAAATATCCTTTTAAAGCGATTCGATATAAATCTATGACACTATTTCCAATTCGGGTAGCTACATGATGTGCAAATCCGTTTTGTGTTTTTCTAAAAACGCCAAAAGGAATATTCTGAATTGGAAAATCATTTTGGTCATCCACCTCTATCCACGAAGTATGATACTGTGTATTTGATTCTGACATAATAAGCAAATCAGTTTATTCAATTCCAGCATAGTGTTTCATAAACTGAACCCTTAAATAATCAGCAGGGTTTTCAGTGTTTTTGAAACTCATTTTTCCTTTAAACGCTTCAATTGAAGAATAATTATGTTGATCCATCCAGCTCTCTAAATCTTCCAGTATATTATTGATTTGGCCAAATCCGTTTTTATACAATGTCGATGCAACCTGAACTGCTGTAGCTCCCGCCAGAAGCATTTTAATGAGCGTCTTGCCATCATGTATGCCGGTTGAAGCAACTATATCCGTTTTAATGGTGTCGCTTAATATAGCTACCCAGCGAAGTGTGTTTGCCATTTCTTTTGGAGAACTGTACATATTAGTAGTACTTAATTGCATCTTATCAATATTGATATCCGGAGATACAAAGCGATTAAATAGCACCAATCCGTTGACACCTGACCAGGATAATTTTTGAACAATATTTGCCAATCCTGAAAAATAGGAACTTATTTTTAAAGCAACAGGTATTTTAATTTGCTTTTTAACTTCCCCCAGAATTTTAAAGTATGTATTTTCATTTTGTTGCCCTGTCAGATCATTGTCAGAAGGAAGTATAAATACATTAAGTTCAAGTGCATCAGCACCTGCTTCCTGTATCCGTGCTGCAAAAGAAATCCATTCATCAGCTGAGACACAATTGATACTTGCGATAACAGGAATCTTTACTGCCGCTTTACAATCTTTAATCAGATGAAGATATTCATCTACTTGTTGTATTTTGGAGTAATTTGTGATATAGTCAACAGCTTCTGGATATACTCCGGAATCACTTTTATTCAGTGTATTTTTTATTTCATGCCTGATTTGCTCTTCAAAGAGAGATTTGAGCACAACAGCTCCAGCTCCTCTTTTTTCAAAATCAATAATGTTTTCAACGGAATTGGTTAAGCCTGAGCTACCTATAATTAAAGGGCTTTTGAGTAAAAGTCCCATGTAATGGGTTGTGAGATTTGCCATTTTATCCTCCAAATATAGTTTAAAGATACAATGTTTATTGAATACAATGCTATATTCAAATTCAAAAATTTGAATATAGCATTGTTTGGGATTACATTTTTCTTAAATTCTAATGCAATAGCTGCTCAGTTGTGTAGAATAATGTCCTATTTAAACAATAGCCTTAATCTTTGAGCTTTTTAATAGCATAGCTTGAAATAAGGTAAGTTATATAAATTAGTATAGGCCATGTCAGTAACCATAATGTCATTTGTAGATACATAATCGGATCTCCTTAAAATATTAATAAATATGTGTCTCTTCGTTCATTTCGGCTTCAATAATTTTTGTGTTATTGATTGATCGCCATGCATAAATGATGTAAATTATCACAAATGGTACCATTAGTGAAACATAACTCATGACCATAAGTGTGTAATGGCTTGAGGAACTGTTATGTATGGTTAGAGAGCTTTGCAGGTTGGCTAGCGATGGATAATATGAAGTATTATTTAAACCGGCTGTTAAAAAAAGTGCAAAAACTGTCAGAAATGAACCAGGACCAGTGAACCAAATTCCGGTTGAAGATTTCTTCAAAAGAGATAAAATTATTCCATAAAGTACCAGCACTACACCTACCAAAAATAAAATCAAAACTATTGGCATTGCTAATAGATTGTGCAAGTATTTATATGGCTCCATACTCACTTCACCATTGATCGCATTTACAGCAAAACCTTTACTCGCTAAAAGTAGTCCTGTGAAAAGAAGAAAGACAACTAAGAAAGGGATTGTGTTGTACAGTAATTGTTTCCTGGAACGAGCAATAATCTGATCATTGTCAATATTGTTCATGAAATACAATAGAGCAAGGATTCGTGCAAGAAAGAACACCACTAATCCTAAAAGAACGTTTTGGATATTTAAAACTGCTTCCAAACCATGCCACGGCGTCTCCCAACGGGAGATAGTGACCGATGAAAGTGTTTCAGTTAACCTCATTTTATCCACAGTGAAATTAGCTCCTGTAAAGAATGTACCAACTGCAGTTCCGATTAATATTGTACCCAGAGCACCATTAATAAACAAAAATATTTCAAAAGTTTTAGGCCCAAAGAAGTTTTTGGGTTTGCTTCGATACTCATAAGAAACAGCTTGAATGATGAAGCAGAAAAGAATTGCCATCCAAACCCAATAGGCTCCACCGAAACTTGTTGAATAAAACAACGGGAAAGATGCAAAGAAAGCGCCTCCAAAAGTTACGAGTGTCGTAAAAGTAAACTCCCATTTTCTTCCAAGAGAGTTAACGATCATCGTTCTTTCCGATTCTGTTTTGCCCAAAGTATAAATCATTGTTTGTCCACCTTGAACAAACATTAGAAAAACAAGGACCGCTCCTAATATGGAGACGATTATCCACCAATATTCCTGTAAAAATTCTATAGACATTGATTCAAACATGTTTAGTTTCCTCCATCTTTAGGTCCGAGTTTTATTTGCTTAGTCATAATGCCTATTTCAGCAACCAAAAGTGCTGTAAAGACAACAGCAAACAACCAGAATGTTACCTGGACTGTTCCAGCACTAATTTTTGAAACGGCAGCCATTGTTGGCATTAAATCCTGTATCACCCAGGGTTGACGTCCTAATTCGGCAACAATCCATCCGGATTCGCTTGCTATCAGTGCCAACGGAAACCCGAGAATGGATAACCTAAGCCATAGTTTTGAATTCTGAATCTTATTATTGTACACCAAAAACAAGGTGATGATAAAGAACAAAATAAACCAGAAACCTAATGCAACCATAATATGGAAACTATAGAAGGTAAGTGCTACATCAGGAATAGTTTGATTCGCCTTCTCGATGTAACCATACCCAAAATATTTAAAATTGGCATCAAGCGTTTTCTTTGCCAGGTTTGCCTTTAAAGTGTCATGAACTTTTATAGCATTTCTGTAATCGGCCAGCGACTGAATAGCTTTCTTGCCCATTGACATTTTTTCTGACAAAGGAATAATGTTCTTTGCTTTGTTCCCTTCAATAAGGTCTTTTATGCCCGGCACAAAAGCATTCGGATCTTTAAAAGCCAATAATGAAAGTGCATTGGGGATCTCAACTTTCAGATAGAAATCTCTCATGAATTGCTGTTTCTGTTGATCTGACTGACCTTTTAGAAAACCGAAAGCTGTAACTCCAGCATTGGTTCTTCCCTGATAGAGTCCTTCCATTGCAGCTAATTTCATGGGTTGTTTGTCTACTACCTGCTTAGCTGAAGCATCTCCTGTAACAGCTGTGTACAATGATGCAATCAATCCAAAAACAGCAGCAATAACCATGCTCTTTCTAGCCAAAGAAACTTCTCTTTTTCTGAGAAGATACCAGGCGCTCACACAAATAACAAATAAGGAAGCAAGTGCATACGATGAAGAAATTGTATGTAAAAACTTGCTTACAGCAACTGGAGAGAGAAATACATCCCAGAAATTCACCATTTCATTGCGCGCGGTATCAGGATTGAAATGCATTCCTGCAGGGAACTGCATCCATCCATTTGCTACCAGAATCCAGAGGGCTGATAGATTTGTACCCACAGCAGTTAACCAGGTAGCAAATAAATGTGCCCGCTTGCTGAGTTTATTCCATCCGAAAAACATCAACGCAATAAAGGTAGATTCCAGGAAGAAAGCCATAATTCCTTCAATTGCAAGTGGAGCTCCAAAAATATCACCTACAAACCATGAATAATTGGACCAGTTGGTGCCAAATTCAAATTCAAGGATAATACCTGTTGCTACTCCAATAGCAAAGTTAATTCCGAATAAGGTCATCCAGAATTTAGTAATTCGTTTCCATTCAGGATTATTTGTTTTTACATACATCGTTTCCATTATGGCAATGATAAATGTAATACCCAATGTAATTGGGACAAAAATCCAGTGATACATGGCCGTAAGTGCAAACTGGGCACGCGACCAATCGATCAGGGCATAGTCAAAATGCATCATAAACTATCGTTTTGTTAAGGTAAGTTGTTCAATTACATAATTACTTCGATCGGTATTGTTTTTAAATTTGGTTTTTAAGAAATCCGGAAAGAAAAATAGTTTTAATACTGCAAACATGATGAATAACTTCAAGAAAATAATCAACCATAATTTACGACTCGTTAAGCTTAAATTGCTAAATCCATCGTAATAGAATCTGAATATTTTCTTAAATATTGTCACTTTCATAAATGATTTTTGCTTTTTTGAAGGTAATACTTGCGGTGATTATGAAAACATAAAATGAGGTTAACAAAGAACGACTAAATTAACGAATTGTTTATTCAAATATCAAGTGTTTCTACATTTGGTAAATAAATTTTTCATTTTTTTAAATATAAATAAAGAAGGCAAAAAGCAGGAGGCAGAATTCGTTTAAATTAATTCTGCCTCCTGTATTACATCACCTGCGAAATTTAATTTTAATTATTTCCAGACCGGGCCAATTCGTTTTCCATTAACAAATTTCACAATAAAAGCATCCTTGATTTTATTCCGCACATACAGAATTTTCTTGTAGGCAATAGCTTCTCTGTATGTTTTGAATTCTCCCACACTATACCTGTACCATTTGTCGGTATGATCTTCTCTGATCTGTTCTTTTAGATTATACTCCAACATGATTTTATCAAAAGATGCCTGAGAGATAGTTGCCAGAATTTGAATCTTATATCCTGTATACAACACGATTTTTTCAACTGGTTTTACTTCTTGTTTTACAGTTTCAGTTGGGGCAACTTTAGGCTCTTGTTTTACAGGTGCAGCTACCTCTTTTTTTACTTCTGGTTTAGGTTCTGTTTTGACAGGAGCTGAAACAACTTCTTTCTTGACTTCAGCGGGCTTATTATCTTGTTTCGTCGGAACAATCTTGGTCTTTTTGGCACCGAAATTAAACGATATACCAAATGAACTGTAACCATATAAATCTGCCTTTAATGTGCCATTTCTTTCATCCAATTTGTTCTCCTGGATAAACTTCATTTCGTTTTCAAATGTAAAGTCCAGATTTTTACTTAATTTAATTTTTAAACCTATTCCTGCTGTTGCCATTCCGTCTATTTCATAGCCATTAACTCCTTTTCCACTTCCATATCCAAATTTATGAACAGTTTCACCCGTAATATAATTTACCGTTGAACCCTGGAAATTGGATAATCCAAATCCGCCAAGCCCATAAACATCAAACTTTCGATTGGGCTTATATCCCTTAATTAAATTGGTAATACTAACTTTTGCGGTTATATTTCCTTCTAAAAAATCACTCGAGTAATTCAGGTTGGCAAAATCACCGTCGCTGAATAATTCTTTTCTGCCTTTTAGCTGTCCCATTAAAAATTGACCTCTCAGGGCCCAAACATGCGATAGTTGCCTTGTCAGAATAATTCCATAACCAAAGGTTGGCACATGGTTGAGTGTTGTACCATAATTTCTGCTATTCAGATAGCCCCAGTATTGGGTTGATCCACCATTAAAATTGATGTTCCAGTTATACATTACACTGGGTTTTTCTACTGCTTTTACAATAGGTTTCTCTACAGTTTTAACTTTGGGTTTCTCAGCTGTTTTTGCATTGGTTTTCTCAACTGCTTTTGTAGTAGGTTTCTCGACTGGTTTTTGAGCATAAAGCCCATTACTTATTATCAATAATATACATATCAGGAAAACCTTTTTACTGGCTGAGATAAAAGTAGAAGTGTCCATAAGTGTAATAATTACAAAATAAATGAGTATATAAATTGTTATTAATGCTGAAATGCTAATTTACCTACCCCAACTTAGCATTATGCCAAAAATAATATAAATAAACTGGAAAGTCAAATGCTAATTACAGGATTGTAAAGACTATAAAAAAAGGTACTTGTGAATATCCCTGAGGTTCAAATTTATCGTCTTATGTTTTCCATTAATGCAAATCTCAGATATTAAAAAAGTCCGGTACTCATAATCTATTCTAATAACTGGAATATTTTAAGAATACCGAACCTGAATCTATTTTTTTGAAAGGAAGCTTTTACCAGCTTCCGCCTGCTCCGCCGCCACCGAAATCTCCACCGCCAAAGCCGCCAAAACCACCACTGTCACCGCCACCAAAGCCGCCGCCACTGTTGTCATTGCCGCCGCCTCCAAAACCACCAAGTCCTCCCATAAAGAGGAAAGGCCAAATAGGTAAATTGTGACCAATAGAATGATGGTTGCCGCGTCCTCTAAAGCCTCTCATGACAACGAATGCCATAATGATAAGTATAATAAATGGAGTAATAGGAGAATTTCCTCCTCTTCTTCCTCTTTTTGGAGCAAAAGAACCATCTTTATATTCTCCTGTTGCAACCTTCATCGCGGTGATGGCACCAGCATTTATCCCTGCAACATAATTTCCTTTTTGGAATTGGGGAATCATGACTTCCTCAACAATACGTTTACAGATAATATCCGGCAACTTTCCTTCCAGTCCATAACCCGTAGCGATATAAGCTTCGCCCTTTTCACCATTTATAGGTGGTTTGATTAAAATAACCAATCCGTTGTTATATTTTTTCTGACCAATTGCCCACGAATGGCCGATTCGTTGAGCCATATCTGCAGCAGTGTAACCATTCAGCGACTTCAAAGTAACAACTGCAATTTGGGTACTTGTGCTATCGTTAAAAGCAACAAGTCTTGTCTCGAGTTGTTGTACCTGTTCCGGAGACATTATTCCAGCCAGATCATTAACCAGGTGTGGGGGTTTTGGTTGAGCAGGAATTTCCTGAGCCCGTACTGTCGAGAAAGCTAACAGGATTAAAAAAACACCGAAGAATTTATTGATTTTTTTCATTTGATCCGGATTAATTGTTGCCGAATGAAACATCATCCGGTAGTTCGTTTTTATCATCCTTTTGATGTGGAAAATGCTTTTTAAGCAATTCCCCTGCCAAATCAATACCTTTAGTAAGGCCTTCAGTAAACCGGCCTTCTTTAAAGTTGTTCAGCATTAGCGTTTTCACATCATCCCAGAAATTTTCAGGAACAACAGCATCAATTCCTTTGTCTCCCAATACCGCAAACTTGCGATGTTCAACAGCCAGATAGAACAATACACCATTGCGTTGGGCTGTCTTGGTCATACCCAACTTTTTAAAAATAATTGCTGATCTCACAAGTACATCTCCTTCACATTTGTTTTCGATGTGGACTCTGATCTCCCCCGAAGTATTGAGTTCAGCCTGTTGAACGGCCTTTAAAATATCTGCCTGTTGTTCAGGTGTGAAAAAATTCTTTGCTGATGTTGCCATGACGAATGAATCAAAAGTAAAAATACAAAATCTAAATGAAACTTCCCTCCCCGAAAGAGGAGGGAAGCAAAAGAAGAGTGTTAAAATTTCACTTTTACAGCTTTTTCTGCACCTGCTTCAGCCTGGAAGTAACCCTTTTGCTGAAATCCGAACATGTTGGCAAAAATGTTACTGGGGAAGCTACGAACAGAAACATTATATGCCTGTACAACATCATTGAAATTCCGACGTTCAACAGCAATCCTGTTTTCGGTCCCTTCCAGTTGTGCCTGTAGGTCAAGGAAGTTCTGGTTAGCCTTTAGATCAGGATATTTTTCCATAACAACCATCAAACGACCTAAAGATGAAGAAAGTCCATCCTGTGCACCCTGAAACTTCTGAATCTGATCGGGTGTAAGCTTTGATGGATCAACAGTAATCTGGGTTGCTTTTGCACGTGCATTGACAACATCAGTCAGAGTAGACTTCTCAAAGTTGGCATAACCTTTCACGGTCTCAACCAGGTTTGGGATAAGGTCTGTACGGCGTTGGTATACATTTTGAACCTGTGCCCAGGCTTGTTTGGTTCCCTCTTCACGGGTTACGAGTCCATTGTATTTGCCTGATACCCATGAAAACATGATAATCACGAACAAAACAATTACGCCAACAATAATAAGAGTCTTTTTCATTTTAGTTTTGGTTTTGTGATCTCACGCTTGATTTTTGTTGTGTAAGATCAGGGTTAATCCGAAGTCAGAATTAAAAAACAATAAATTGAAATATTTAACCAAATAATGATTCGAAAATTAATAAGCAGCCATTAGATTAAATCAACACTGCGTTTGATGAATGCTGTCAAATCTTGTCCTTTCAAAAGATTCTGGCTTAATAAGGCCAAATCGGTTAGCTGTTTTGCCATCAGATTTTGCTTTTCAGCATCTGTTTCTGCAGCCATCCGTGTAACAAGTGGATGATTTGCATTAATAACAAGGTTGTAACTTTCAGGCATATTACCGAAACCAAAGCCGTTGCCTCCACCCATAGCACTCATATCACGCATACGACGCATGAATTCGTTTTGTGTAATCAATACCGGCAGATCGCTTGCACTCAGGCTCTCAAACATAACATGAAAACGCACTTTATCTAGATTTTGTTCGATGACCGGTTGAAGCTTCTTCTTGTCGTCTTCACTTAACAGAGAAGGCAATGCATCTTCTTTTTCAATCAGTTTATCGATTACTTCAGCATCTACACGCGAAAATGACGTTTGCTCAAGTTTCTGTTCCAGTGTATTCATGAAATGTTGATCAAGAACACCATCCATTACCAGCACACTGTAACCACGTTCAGTTGCAGTCTGGACATAACTGTTTTGTTCTTCAACATTTGTAGTATAAAGGTAAACAAGCTTTTTGTTTTTATCTGTCTGATTATCCTTTACCAACTCTTTATATTCATCCAGTGTGTAATATTTGCCATCAGTGGTTTTTAAAAGAGCGAATTTCACAGCACGTTCATAAAATTTCTCATCCGAAACCATTCCGTATTCAATGAAAATGCGGATATCATCCCATTTCTGCTGAAATTCTTCACGGTTATTCTTGAAAATTTCTTCAAGCTTATCGGCCACTTTTTTCATGATGTGGTTCGAAATCTTTTTCACATTTGCATCACTCTGTAAGTAACTGCGCGAGACATTTAGCGGGATATCCGGAGAGTCAATTACACCATGCATCAATGTAAGAAATTCAGGGACAATTCCTTCTACCGAATCAGTTACAAAAACCTGATTGCTGTATAGTTGGATCTTCTCACGCTGTACTTCAAAATTCTTCTTGACCTTGGGGAAATAGAGGATTCCTGTCAGATTAAAAGGATAATCAACATTCAAATGAATATTGAACAAGGGTTCTTCAAAAGTGAAGGGATATAACTCGCGATAAAAACTCTTATAGTCTTCTTCCGTTAAGTCAGCAGGTTTTCTCCTCCATGCAGGATTTGTATTGTTGATGATTCTGGGTTTCTTTACCTCTTTGGTCTTATCGTTACCATCTTTATCTTTTTCACCTTCAATTGTTTCCCAGGTGCTTTCTTCTCCAAAACGAATTGAGACGGGTAAAAACTTACAGTATTTCTTCAGCAGAGTAAGGATTTTATTTTCTTCAGCAAAATCCAATGAATCATCCGCGATATGAAGAATGATTTCTGTGCCACGTTCAGTCTTCTTATCCTCTGACATCGTATATTCAGGACTGCCATCGCATTCCCATTTTACGGCAGGCTCATCTTTATATGATTTCGTGATGATTTCTACTTTCTTTGAAACCATGAAAGAAGAATAAAAGCCCAAACCGAAATGACCAATAATAGCATTGGTCTCATCTTCACTTTTCCCTTTAAACTTTTCAAGAAATTCTTCAGCCGATGAAAAAGCAATCTGATTAATATAGTTTTCAACTTCAGTAGAGGTCATACCTATACCGCGATCGATGACATGCAATGTTTTATGTTTTGGGTCAAGTTTGACTTCGATAGTCAGGTCACCCAATTCTCCGGTAACATCACCCATAGATGCCAGTGCTTTCAGTTTTGTAGTAGCATCTACAGCATTTGAAATAAGTTCCCGAAGAAAGATTTCATGATCAGAGTATAGAAATTTCTTGATGATTGGAAAAATGTTCTCAGTCTTAACGTTAATCTGTCCTTTAGCCATAATTGTTAATCTTTTTTTTGTTTGATGGGATAACATCAAAGCATGTGCCAGCAAGAACCGGCTGACAAAATGTCGCAATGCTATCTCTATTTTAATCCTAATATATTTCTGTTATTTCACCTGTTCAACTACCTTTGCAGTATGTTGATGCCTATTTACAGCTTAACGATATAAAATTGATCTGTTATGAAAGAATTTGATCTGGAGGGACATGAATATATTGCGTTAAACCAACTTTTAAAAATGATGGGTTTGGTCGAAACCGGTGGAGAGGCCAATATAAGAGTTGATGATGGCGAAGTGATTGTGAATGAATCGGTAGAACTACAGC
>TBL_comb47_HYPODRAFT_10005382_pt1 | contig 14266 bp, 10 predicted proteins | sample TroBogypolimnion_40_FD_10682 | JGI IMG/M metagenome (IMG submission 10682)
CTGATAAAATTGCCGGCATTGGGTATCCTCATATCGTAAAAGCCGAATTTACAGGCGATGAAACTTTGTTGTGCCGCGCCGAGGCGTTGGTGTTTTTAAACAGACTGCCTGAAGCGTTGGCTGATTTGAAAGCTTTTGATGATTCGCGTAAAATGATAGGAAAAACTCAACCTGATTTGACCGATGCATTAATAAAAACATTTTATAAAAGCACAAATCCATTGTTCAGTAAACCGTTTAATACGCAGCAGATGTCTCCCGATTTTGTGGTAACAGATGCACAGAAACCCTATCTCGATTGTGTGTTGCATTTCCGTCGACTGGAAACGATATTTGATGGCTTACGGTGGTTTGACATTAAGCGTTATGGAATTGAAATTACACACAAAATAGGAAAAGATCTTGTGATTAATCTGACTTGGAACGATCCTAGGCGAGCCATTCAAATCCCAAATGAAGTGATTTCTGCAGGTCTAACACCGAATTTGAGAATGGTTAATCCTCAATCGTCACAAGATAATGTATTATTAAATGTTTCACCTGAAAATTAATTATCGCTGCATGAATAAGACACTAAAATATATTACTTTGTTTGTTTTGTCGCTTATTTCGTTGGTGGCATGTAATGACAATGAGATGTTAGGACCAACCATTTTCGATACGGTTAATCACGGTTTGGATTCATCATCCTACTCGTTCAAATTTGATAGTTATCTGAATGATAATTATCTGAAACCTTACAATCTTTATTTTATTTATAAAATGGAAGATAAAGGCACTGATATGAACTATAATTTGGTGCCACCAACCTTTGACAATGCCCAGAAAATGGCAGTTCTTGTCAAATATCTGTGGTTTGATGTTTACACAAAAATTGTAGGGACCGATTTTATGAAAACAAATTCTCCTCGTATCATTCAATTAATCGGATCGCCTGCTTACAATCCTGTAAATGGTACCATGTTATTGGGTTTAGCCGAAGGCGGGCTTAAAATTTCGTTATTCAGAGTTAATGATTTGAACACGAGCGATATAATAACTATGAACGAGTATTATTTTAAAACCATGCATCACGAGTTTGCTCACATTTTGCATCAGAAAAAAACCTATCCTAAAGAATTTAACTTGATTTCTTATGCTAATTACGAACCCTTTAGCTGGCAGGACAGAGATGAAAAAGTAGCTCAATCATTGGGTTTTGTGAGTCCTTATGCCGGTTCGCAAACACGCGAAGATTTTGTTGAAACAATTGCAAATTATATTGTCAAAACTGATGCGCAATGGAATACCATTCTATCAAATGCTTCACAAGGTTGGGTCTTGAGTGGTAATACCTATATCCCAACAGCCGATACTGATGGTGTAGATGGTAGAGCGGTTATTTTGCAGAAATTAGCAATTTGCAAAACATGGTTAAATGATTCATGGAATATTGACCTTGATGCGCTCCGTCAGGAAGTTCAGACACGTCAGGCAAATATCAACATGAATCAACTTCTTAGCTCTATTAATAACTATTAAACCAATTTTTTAGAAACGACCTATGAAATTTGTCAATTCAATCATATATTTATGTTTAGTGCTTTTAACAGTCTCTTGTACGTTCGAGGAACCAAATTTATTCTCCGAAACTGCTGCAAATCGCATTGAGAATGCAAAAAAAGATTACAACAACGTTTTGTGCAGTTCGTCAAACGGCTGGGTAATGGATTATTTCCCAAATCCAACTACCGAAGGCTATACTTTTCTTGTAAAATTCAATACTTCCGGTGCAGCTTTTATTACAGGCAAAAACAAATACCTGAGCAATAAACTTACCACCGACACCTGTATGTTTCAGTTGATTGCCGATGACGGTCCTGTATTGACATTTAATACATACGGAAAAAATGGTGTATTACATTTATTTGCAAATCCGGTAGATCCTGCCGGTACGTCAAACTTAGATGGTATCGGATTGGGAGGTGATTATGAGTTTATTGTAATCAAAGCTACTGCCACTGAAGTAAAGTTAAAAGGAAAGAAATGGGGAGCTTACGTGTATCTTCACAAACTTGATGACAATCAGGTTTGGTCACAGTATTTTGATTTGTTGGATAATATGAATAACACGCTTTTTGCTAATTCAAAGAATATCTTAAATCTGATTGTCAAAACCGATACGATGCCAAGTTATTATGGTACGACACACATTTTCAAAATTATAAAAAACGGACAAGATCCATTGGTTGATGGGGCGTATTATCCATTTATTATTACGACCACAGGTTTACGGCTATATTCGTCCTACAACTCTAATAATACAGATTTTCAGACTTTTGTATTGAGCGATGACAAACAAAAGTTAAATTGCAAAGAAGCTGATGGTTATTTAACCGGGCCTAACCCAGAAAAATATTATATGTCGAGTACGGTTACATGGAATTTTCTACTTACAAGCCCGATGGGAACAAAGTTTGATTCTATATACCAAAAAGTCGTAGCCGATTGTCAGTCTGTATTTAAATTAAAACTTTCAAACCTGTATTTCAAATACAATGCGACAACTAAATTCTATAATTTACAATTTAAGCTTGGAACAATTATTGGAAACTTTGATTATGTACGTTCTGATTTAGGTAATAATAAAGTTAATTTCAAGTACAATGGAACTGCTGACAAAAACGGATTAAACTTAATAAGTAAAATTAATAGTTCACAGATTTTAGTTAATTTTATTTCTCAAAATTACGTAATTTCTGCTGATTGTGGATTAAATTTAAGTGTTTTGAAATTAACAGCCGAAACAGATTCAACAATTTCATTTTACATATCTCTTTGATAATACAAACAATTTAAAATAGAAAATTATGAGAAAAAAATTACTTCTGTCAATTGCACTAAGTGTAGTTGTGGCCTGTGCAAGTGCTTTTAATAGCAATAACTTCACAAGTACAAAAAATAAAGTTGTTTTGAATAAAACAGCTTCATTGAAAAAGGAAAAACAAAAAGTTTTTCAGGCTAAAACAGCTATTCCGGTTAGCGATTTGATTCGGTTAGGTAAGAATGAAAATATTTTGAAAGCAAGTCGTGTTAAAAATGTCGCTGTTACACCGCTTTATAACAGACCAACAGGAACTTACATTCCAAGTATGATTGGAAATGAAGACCCACAATATCTTGGCTACTCCTATTCCACGCCAGGTTTTTCGGGTTCAGCCTATTCCATTCCATGGACTTTTAGAAACTTGTCGACTGGTGCAACATCGTATAGTTGGAACTGGGGTGATTCCATTGGAGTATCTACCGCTGCAAATATTGATTTGAAAGACGGAAATAATAATTTTCTAGTAAACGGAGCATATTATGTGCCTACTCTAAATGCTATAAATGGCATTGATACAGTATCTTATCAAATTTCTGCCGGTGGAGCAGATTATCCATTGTTGTATGTGAGTACAGATACTCGCTATGTTGGAGTTCCCGATTTTTTCTCCAATACTGCTGAAGGAAATTCGAATGGTAATAGTATTTGGTACGTTGGTGCTTCAGGCGGAACTTCGCTTACTGGTTCAGGACAAGGTTATTTCTTCGGAACATGTTTGAGAGCTGCCGATGGAACGAACGGAACAAAAGTGAATGCTTTGGTCAATGTCTACGAAAAACCGATGTCGCCCCTGGTAATCAAAGATGTATGTTTATTTGGTGTGTCAGTCGATGGAAATGTACCGGTACCTACCGATAAATTTCTTACTTTATCGGTTATCAAAATTGATGAAAGTGGACAATTAACTACCGATACCTTGGCAAGTTCTCAAATTTCGGGTGCTGATGTAATTACTGATTCTTATAAAAATTGTTATTTCCCATTTACATTTGTTGAAACAGACCCATCGACTGGATTTGAAACACCTATGACACTGGTTGTAAATGATGCTTTTGCCATTGTGCTTTCCGGATTAGAACAACCCGGAATGGATTTTGGTATTTTATCAGATTATGGCAATCAGATTGATGGTTCTTCATACTTTATGAAAGTTGATGCAGTTACAGGAATCTCTGATGGTGGTTTGTACAAATCTTCCACAACCAAGATGAATATGTACTTCATGATGAATTCATATTTTAATTTTCTACACGCCGACAGCCAGACTCAGACATTGAATGCTCCAGCTAACGGTGGTAGTGCCGTTGATAGTTCGAATAATGCGGGAGCTCTTGTTTATTCATTTTTTAATTTAACTGACAGCGTAACTAACGATGTAATGGTATGGATTGATAATGCAACTTTGCCCTCATGGTTGACGGTTTCGTATGATGATTCTTATTACAAGGATTATAATGCCTTGATTTTTGATTTCACAGCTGAAGCTTTGCCAGTAGGTGTTACTAACAGATCTGCCAATGTTGTATTTAATTCTTATGGTGCCCAAACAACGATTACTGTTATACAGAATGCTGCAACTGGTTTAAATACATTGAAAAATAGAAATGCGAGTGTTCATTCAAATCTTAATTCATTCAGTCTTACCTATACAAACGATTTCAATAAAGCCTCTCTGTACAATATATCCGGACAAGTTGTGGCTGAATATGAACTCTCAAATTCCGGTAATTACATTATTTCTACTGATAATTTACCCAAAGGAATTTATGTTGTTAAATTTTCTGGAGCTAAAACTGAGAATATAAAGGTAGTACGTTAGATTATCATTTTATTCAACACAGTGTCAATAATTTATTGACACTGTGTTGAATAAACCAGTTACAATATCGTTAATTTTAAAAACAAAAATTTTATGAGACTAAAATTACTTCTAATTGCTGTATTATCAGCATTTATTTTCACTGCGGTAGCGAATACCACAATAGGGATGCGCAACAATGTAATTGTAAATCCTTTGACAATAAGCTTAAAAGGAAACATGAAACATGGAAAAGCTCAGGCAATTCCTACATTTAATCAAACTACAACTCAATCAAAAATCAAGGCAGTTAATCCAATTAGTACCTTACCGTATGTTGAGAATTTTGACAATGCTGACATAACAACAGATGGCTGGTTAATTTCAGACCCTTCGACAACTGTAACGACTAAAATGGGTGTTGGCTCTTTATCCGGTTTAGCTTCACTTTCGGGCAGTTCTTATTTAATTTCCGGATATGATGCATCTGCTTCACGCAATGCTTGGGCTTTTTCTCCTGCATTGAGTTTGATGGCTGGTGTAACCTATCATGTTTATATTTATGCTTACGCTCCAGGCTATAACAGTGTAAATGATGAGTTTAAAGTAACTGTCGGAACTGACCAAACATCGGCTACCCAAACAACAGTTTTAATTGATAAATCAGGGACCAACTCAGCGGCTATTTCAGATTGGACAAAATACGAAGCTACCTTCACACCCAGTACAAGTGGTAATTACAATTTTGCGGTAAATCATTGTACAGTTGCAAAAGATGTAGATGCAGTAGCATTTGAAAATTTTGTAGTTTCTGACAATGTTTATGTTGAGCCTCCGATTGTTCACACTTATACTAACGGTGGATTATGGTCGGCCACAACAGTATTTAATGATTCAATCTATTTACCAAATAATCAAGCTGTCAATTATGTTGTGAAATTAATGAGTGCAACTTCGTTTTCATGGAGTTTTGATGCCTCAGCGACAGCAAGTTCTACTACTGATTCAATTCCATCAGTAACATATTCAACAAGCGGGAATCATACAGCTACTTTGAATGCTTCCGGACCTGGAGGTAATACTAATTTAGATGCAACATATACTTTTATAAAACCAACAACAAGCACTAATGCTGATATTGTTTATAATTTCAAGTCGTACGATGCAGTTGCAAACTACACTTTTTCAACAAACAATTATTTGATGGGACCAAATACATACTACAAGAAAGTGGCTGAAAAATACTCTTTACCCTCAGATGCAACAGTTACAATTAGCCAAATTTATTTGTATGTTGGTGCTTATACATTGTCATCTGCAATCAGGGCAAAAACATTTACCATTCAAATTGTTAAAGCTGATGGGGCAAATGGCCTACCAGGAACTGTTGCGAGCACAGTAACTCCAACGTACTCCACTTTGTTCGGAACAACGGCTATTTCAACTCCAACCATGAAAACCTATACATATACTACTCCCGTAACTGTAACTGGTAGTTTTTATATCGTACTTGATTTTACGAATGTTGGTACTCCAAGTGCATCTAACTTTGTTGGATTATATTCCACTGCAGGTCGTTCATACACCGATTGCTCACTTTTTATGTATTATAGTAGTGCATGGACTGCCGCTTCAGATTTAGTTGGAGATGACATGGCTGGCTTTATTGCTCCAAAGCTTACATTCCAATCGGTTACTGCCGTAGAAAATCCAAAATATAAAAAGTTAAATGCTTTTATTTCTGAAAAACAATTATATATTCAAGATGCCAATGAGGGTGAAAATCTGATTATTTATGATTTGACAGGATATACAGTATTTAGCAAAACCTTAAAGGCAAGCAATGAAGTGATTCCGGTTTCACTTAACAAAGGTGTTTACCTTGTAAAAGTCGCTGATAAAATTGCTAAAGTGATGGTAAATTAATGGTATTTATCCTAAATGAAATGGCTGTTTCGAACTTCCGAAACAGCCATTTTTATTAAATAATCAGAACTAATTTTGATTATCTTTTTCCCTTATTTCTGTTCGGCGAATTTTACCACTAATTGTTTTGGGCAATGATTCAACAAATTCAATAATCCGTGGGTATTTATAGGGTGCTGTCACCGATTTTACGTGTTCCTGGATTTCTTTTACAAGCTTTTCACCAGCCTTGTCTTTATATTCTTTTGACAAAATAACTGTTGCCTTTACTATTTGTCCGCGAATTTCATCCGGAACACCTGTAATGGCACATTCCACCACAGCCGGATGTGTCATGAGTGCACTTTCTACCTCAAACGGACCAATACGATAACCCGAACTTTTTATAACGTCATCGTTTCGACCAACAAACCAGAAATAACCATCTTCGTCGCGCCAGGCCACATCGCCGGTATAATAAATATTGTCGTGCCAGGCATTAAACGTCAATTCGGAATTGCGATAATATCCTTTAAACAAACCTTCTGGGTATCGTTTGTCGGTGCGAACAACAATTTCACCCTGCTCACCCACTTCAGCTACTCGACCTTCGGAAGTCAACAAATCTATATCGTAATGCGGATTTGGCAAACCCATTGAACCCGGTTTCGGTTCTGTCCATGGCGAAGTTAAGATAGTCAACGTAGTTTCGCTTTGCCCGTAACCTTCTTTTAGTTTAATGCCGGTAAGTTTGAGAAATTGCTCATAAACAGCCGGATTCAGAGCTTCACCGGCAATGGTGCAATATTCCAGCGATGATAAATCGTATTTTGTAATATCTTCCCGAATCAGGAAGCGGAAAATAGTCGGTGGGGCGCAAAGTGATGTAATGCGATATTTCTGAATCATTTCAAGCATAGCAGCCGGCGTAAATTTGTCGTGATCGTACACAAAAACACATGCTCCAACAATCCACTGGCCGTATAATTTGCCCCAAACAGCTTTGAGCCACCCGGTATCGGCAATAGTAAGGTGAATGCTGTCTTCGTGCAAATTATGCCAGTATTTAGCCGTAACGATATGTGCTAATGGATACACACAATCCAGCGTAACCATTTTGGGGTTACCGGTAGTGCCCGATGTAAAACTGATTATAAGCGCATCATCATTCTTGTTGGGATTTTCTACTTTGGTAAACGGCGCTGCATTTTCAATTCCCTTGTGAAAATCAAGCCAACCATCAGGAACAGTCGGTCCAACTGAAATCAACATCTTTACGGTTTGTGATTCGGGTAGCGAATCGGTAATATGACTTACAATCGGTTCTTCACCCACAGCTACAATGGCCTTAATATCAGCAGCATTATTGCGATACACCAAATCTTTTTTTGTGAGCAAATGCGTAGCCGGAATAATGATAGCTCCAATTTTATGCAACGCAATTATTGTAAACCAAAATTCGTAACGGCGCTTGAGAATAGCCATCACGATGTCACCTTTTTTAATGCCCAGACTTTGAAAATAGGAAGCCGTCTGGTCGCTGTAATGCTTTATTTCACCAAATGTAAATTCACGACATTCGCCTTTGTCATTGGTCCAAAGTAAGGCACGTTTGTTAGGCTCTTTTGCAGCCCATTCATCCACAACATCGTAAGCAAAATTAAAATTTTCGGGAACTAAGAGTTTGTAGTTTGCTTTGAAATCCTCAAAATCTGTGAACCTGGTTTGTTTTAGATATTTTTCTAACATAGAAATATTGTTTTACCACTAAGTCACTATGTTTCGCAAAGTGGTTGATTCTTTAAATAATTACCGCCAAAAATTTAAGTTTTTTACCTCCCAAAGCCTTCATTCCGTGTGGTTTGGTAGCGTCAAAATAAATACTGTCACCCTCGTTGAGTGTAATATCGTTTCCACCGAGCTGCAACTGCATTGTTCCTTCCAATATGAGATTAAATTCTTGTCCTGAATGCATGTTCAGGTGAATTGGTTTATCTGAAGGTTCAACAGTAACTTCGAATGGTTCTGCCTTTGCATGCCGAAAGCCGGAAGCCAACGACTGATATTTATAGGCTTTGGTGCGTTCAATGCTTGCACCGGTTCCTTTTCGGGTTACAAAATATGAAACTGCATGAGGGTCATCACCCGAAATAAGTACCGTGGTTTCGACTTCGAAAGTTTGTGCCACCTGACATATAAAACTCATGGGAATATCACTAGTTCCCGACTCGTAACGGGCATAATCCACTTCGGAAATGCCACATTGCTCAGCTGCCTGGGCAATGGTCAGATTAAGCGCATCGCGAAGTCCGCGAAGCCGTTCGGCAATTTGTTTAATTTGTGTGTTCATAGGATTTAAGAATAAAAACTTTATGTTGTAGTCATATTATTTGAATTCCTTACGGTTTAATTCAAAATACATCGAATTGATAAACCGTTTTGTTTGGAATTATTTTCGTATACAACGAGTGGAGATGCATTACTCAACGATAAATTCCAAGCTGTGTTTGTATCCACCTCGGTAGCCGACCACCACTGTCCGGTGATACCAATATTGGTAAAACTGTTTGTTGATAAAATTCCACCAGGAAGTGCATTAAATCCGCTTGAATTTGTTGCACCGCTATAAATTCCTATCCAATTTACATTTCCGGTTTCTTTTAATTTATCCCCTGCAACGCTTATACCGCCAAGATAATTTATCAAGGTTGTCCATTCGGCTTGAGTGGGGACGTGCCAGCCTTTTGGAGCTATATTGCGGGTGTCATTCACAGCAAACCAATTGTAAAGATTTCCATAACTTTTCAAGTAAGCAGAATTGTTATTATAACTGCTGTATGAAGCCGTAGTAAGCGTTCTCCATGCTGATGGATCGGTAACATTAGCAATAATATTTCCGTTTTGAAATTTGGTAGATTTAAGATTTTCAGCCATCCATGTTTGAGTACCAATTGTTATTGTATTAATCACATTCCCATCATTGTCTGCGTATAAGGTTTTGAAAGTCAATTGACTCCCATAAGCAGTGCCTGTGCTGTTGGTGGCGTAACATCGAATATAATAGGTTGTACCAGCAGTTAAACCTGTAATAGCTGTTGAAAACTCACCTGTACCCGCTGTTGCAGTTGATTTAGTATTTGAAGTAGTTGGATTAGGTTTTGTACTCCAACAAGCTCCGCGTGCAGTTACAGCCGAACCAGCATCAACTGGCACATTTCCCCAACATGTTGCGGTTGTTGCGGTTATTGCAGTTAATTCTTTTGATTCAACTACAGGTAGTAAAGCAGTGTTTATACAACTACTCAGAATGACCAGTAGCAATTCGGTAAAAATGAAAAAAGGAAAACGTAATTTGGCTGTCTTGTTCATAACTTTATTGAGGTTGTTTTTTAAATTTAGCTGGTTGTGTTCTGAAATTTTGTGGATTTGGGCGTTCATTGGAATATTTCTTTTGTAAAGTTTAGTAGCTTTATGTTACTTGTCTGAATTAATTCATTTCTTCAAAATAATCATTATCTATTCGTTTGATGATGTATTTATTAGAAGTAGAAACAGCTAAATCATATTCAATCATTAAGTCCGCAAGCTGTTCTCCATCAATTAAAACTATTTTTGTTTCATTCCTTGGCTGATATTCTTTTGCTTCGTTTGTGAAACGAGCTGTCGTTATGAAAACTCCTTTCTTTGCTCCTTGTCCAGCCAATGCACCTACAAATTTCTGGATTTCAGGTCTTCCTACAACATTTTCCCATCTCTTTGCTTGAATATAAATTATATCTAGTCCTAATTTATCCTCTTTAATAATTCCATCTATACCTTCATCCCCTGAACGACCAATTGATTTTCCGGCATCTTTAATTGAGCCTCCATAGCCCATTTTAACTAATAATTCAACAACTAAATTTTCAAAAAAAGAAGGACTGCAAGTCTTTACTTTTGAAAGTAATTCCAAGGCAAGATTTTTTTTAATTTTTAAATAATTTGACTCCAATATTTCTTCTGGAGTTGATTTTGATTCATTCTCATTTTCACTATCTATCTCAACAACAGTTATCTCCTTTGATTTTCCTGTGTTTTCTATATAAAGTGGAAATTGCTTTAAAAATTTCAAATTGATAATTTTCGGATTACTTTTCAACGCATTTATCCCACTGTCTGTAATTTTAAAATATCCTCTTTTAATATTCTCAATTAAACCAGCCATCTTTAAATGAGCTTTGGCCCAAAATACTCTGTTGTAAAAAACCTTTTGATTTCCACTTGGAAGATATTCTTCTAATTCTTCTGGTGATAAATTAAATTCTTTTGTTGAATCTGAAGAATTTCTGCCGTTGAATATTCTTTTCCATCCTTAATATTTTTCAGGAATGGTAACATTAATGTCTGAAAATCAGGTATCATATTTAGATTAATTTAAGCTGTACTTATAAATCAGCAAAAACTGTTTAGAGCTTTTCTCCCTCTCCTCAAAGAGAAGGTGTGAGCTGTTATTTCAAATGCGAAGCTTTCAATCCTTTAATCACAGCATTTGTAAAACCATTGGCTTCCATTTCGTTAAGACCTTTGATAGTAATACCACCCGGTGTGGTTACTTTGTCAATTTCCATTTCGGGGTGCGAGTCGTTGGCTTCAAGCAGGTTTATTGCACCTTGCAGGGTCTGTATAACCACATCTTTTGCCACATTGGGGTAAATGCCCATTTCCACACCGCCTTCCATGGCTGCACGGATATAACGAAATGCATACGCAATTCCACACGACGAAAGCGACATAAAAGCATTCAGTTGCGTTTCAGGAACGAGAAATGCTTTCCCCAATTCAGCAAAAAGCGACATAATCAGGCTTTCTTGCTCCTTCGATGCGTTAAACGATGAAATTGTGGAAACACTTTGCAACACATCGATGGCTGTGTTCGGAATCACACGGAAAAATGTAGCATCGGCATTGAATAGTGTTGCCAATTTTGCAAAATCCACTCCGGCTGCAATCGAAACGATAAGTTGGTGATTTGTATCAATCAGATTTTCAATTTCTTCCGAAATAATTTCAACTAACCATGGCTTTACGGCAAGTATCACGATATCAGCATTTTTTACAATATCGCGATTGGATGTACTAACTGTAATCTTAGGATTAAATGCCTTGATGGCATCCAGATTTACTGTCGAAATATCACTTACACGAATATTCGTCGCTTGAATCAGTGTTCCTTTTGAAAGTCCGCGGGCAATTGCTCCACCCATGTTTCCGGCTCCGATAATGGCAATTTGAAGATTAGTTGTATTCATATTATGGTATTTATATGCAGTTTAAACTGAAATTCATATTTGAATGACAAAGATAGAATTTTTTATTAAAAGATTAACCATTTGTTTACAGCAAAAATAATAAGTCAAACCCTTAAAGTCTCTTTAAGGGTTTGGGGCTTCCTTCTAAAAACTTAAACTCAGGCAGCCTCTAAATCCCCATGGCACAATGTTTGCCCGATTCAAATCACTGAGTCTCCAAACCGATTGCAGCGTAAAAAGATGAAAGATATTTGTTACTCCTACACCGATTTCCATATATGGTTTATTCAATGGATTCAAAAAGATAGGATAATCAAATTGAAGTTTATGTGAATCGCTCAAACTGCCATAGGCCATATTGAACGAGCACATTTCACGTAAATTTAATTCTTTTATTAATGGTATTTGGTTTAAAATCAATCCATTGAAAATTAATTCGGTATGATTGTTTAAGTATTTGTCGGCACCATACTCCATGTAATTCATCATGTTAAACGAAAAAAAACCATAACCGCCCGATTCGCAACCGGGAGGAATTTCGAGTAATGGATAAGGTACATTTCCGATTATGTAACCGGCCTCAAAGAGATAATTTAGCTGTCCAAAATCGAAATTTACATTTTGCGAAATATTCGCCATTATTTTGGCATAACTTCCCGATTTGTCAGCAAAATGATAATTTCCGGCTTCAAGAATACTATAAATCACAGGTTTATTATTTGCAATGTAAATGCGTTGCATGTGATCATCGTATTTTCTTTCACCAAACGAAAAACGGGTGGAAATGGTCACTGATTGCTGTAACAGCGAGTTAGCTACATTCACACCATTAAGCTCCATGGGCATGGAAGCATTTGCAAACAAGCGATTGGAACGAATATACAAACAGCTTTCGATGTTTGAATTCCATTCATTTGAAAGTGAATATGATATTTCACTGCGTCCACTCATTTTTCCAGCCGAACGGGATGCAAATATTGAACTGGAAATGTCTTCATCGCCTGTCACTAAAGGATTTTCGCGAAAAAGAAAATCGTTGTAATTGTAATCAATGCGCCGATAATCGTTGGTATAATTCATGCTCATAATTCGCCGTTTTTCACCGGGCATTTTAATTTGTACCCCGAATGAATACTTTGTTTCCTGATTTTTAAAACCATAACCCACAAAACCGCCTAACGAAAGATTTGGCCATAGTTTTTCGTTAGTTCTGAGTGGTAATGTCAGTCTAAAACCCTCGATGTCAGTCAGACGCATGATTTGTTGAATTTTTCCGATATCTATTTTTCCAACCTGCATATAACCTGTAAAAGCAGCATCTGCAATCCATTTGGCGGTTCGAAGAATAGGGGTATTTGTTAGGTTTTTTAGTTTTTCATTGAGCGATTCAGCAGTATAATTGCTTGCTGCAAATGCATTGTTTTGTGTAAATAGTGAATCATTATAATGATATGATACATTATGTTTTATGAAGATTTCAGGTTTGGAATTTGAACTGTCGGCCAGCAATTCGAAATTCATATTCAAAGCCAGATTTTCCGATTGACGAGTCCAGAATTTGTTATTATTTTGCGAAAATACTTCCGAAACATGAAGATTGTGAATAAAATTAATGTTGGCTTGTGTCGGTAGTTCGCCTTCGATGCGAGTCAAAGCAAAGGTAGCTGAGTCGATCCATAATTTCCCGTTGAAAGCTAAGTTTTTAGCATTTTTGGTGCGAAAATGAATTTCATATTGTTTCCCCGAAATGGTTTTCAGACTATCGGCTAAGTAATACTCGTAAAAAATATTCCCTATATTAGCAAGCGGACTGACTATACTTTTTCCATAAACACTTACCGAGTTTTCGTAAAAATTCAAATTAGTATTCATTTCGCCAATCAATTTTTCAATAATTTTTACTGTACTTTCGGATGATGAAAAGATATTTCGCGATAGTTCTTTTTTGTTGCTGGACGTAAGTTGAAACTTATTCTCAGCCATATACAATGGCAATATGAGCGACGAATCGGCTTTCGAAAGATTTCCCGTTTTCAATTGATTAAAAACCCGCTTGTTGATTGTTTTTTGGCTTATTTTACTGAGCAATACTAAATTTTGTTCGGTACTTTGAGTGCTAAAATTGCGTTGCTGACTGATATCATTCACTTTTTTCATCCAGCGAACCTTTCTCATTAACTCGATGGCGGGATTCGTTCCGGGAATTACCAACGCATCGCGCAAGTAAGTATTTTCTTCGTCTAATTGTACATCCATTCCAACACTTTGTCCCTGTTTTATCTTGATTTCCTGACGTTTGTAACCTACACACGAAAAAACCAAAGTTGTATGATTTCCTGTCGTTTTTATCAGAAAGTAACCTTCTTCATTGGTTTGAACAACTTTTTCTGTGTTTTTAAATTGAATATT